>Ga0209292_1000149_pt1 | contig 99470 bp, 89 predicted proteins | sample GOMGulsemesocosm_2_FD_184634 | JGI IMG/M metagenome (GOLD analysis project Ga0209292, IMG submission 184634) | Methane-oxidizing microbial communities from mesocosms in the Gulf of Mexico - GOM9C Gulf of Mexico (SPAdes) (version 2) | ecosystem: Environmental > Aquatic > Marine > Cold seeps... | reverse complement strand
AAACGTATCACACGCAATAAAAGGTTTTGCTTCTCACCGCGGCACCGTCAGCTTTGGTGTTGCCAGCTCGAAGGGTAATACTGCTGGCCGTATCAGCGCCGGATTTGAATTTTAAGGGCCGTTATTCAATATGCTCAACAGGGCCGTTTTACGGCCCTTTTTTATTTGTTTGTAATGTAAAGCACATGATGATTTTCTTTAAACCACACCGCCCTATTAAGCGACTGCTAATACTCACAGTTTTGGTGGCCATTTACGCCTGCACTGGTCAGCAGACAATTAAAGCCGGCTTAACCGATTTTATGGTGGCTGAATCTTGGCAAATTAGTTTGCAAACTCAGCATCCATCCAAACCCTGGCCCTGGGCTGACGTTTGGCCGACAGCCCGGCTTTACAGCAATGAGCTTAAACAAGAATTTTACTTGCTGCAGACAACGGGCCTGCAGCAAAATAATTCATCCGCACCGATCAATGCTTGCCCGGAACAAAAATTGATGAAGTTACGGCAGCTATTCGATAGCCGTGACCTGGAGCTACAGACGATGGATGGCCACTGGCACCGCCTGGCTGAGCACCCTTATTTACTCAGCACCAAAGGCCAAGGCCGCAGCCCAATGACAGGTTTACCGATTTGTTATGGCGCCAACTCTATTGCGTTCGAAAACAACGTAAAAGAATTATTGCGCCCGGTAACATTACGACCAACAGCAAAGCCCCGGCTTATTTAAACAGGTCGCGAGAAATAACTTCCTTCATTATTTCTGAGGAACCGGCATAAATAGTTTGAATTCGCGCATCGACGTAGAAACGTGAAATCGGATATTCCATGGTATAGCCATAACCACCAAACATTTGCAGACATTGATCCACCACTTCGATCTGTGCCTCTGAAGCTCCCAGCTTTAATACAGCCGCATCTTCCACGGTCATTTGACCCGCTTTATACTTGGCCACAAACTTTTCAAACAAAGCCCGGCAAAGTTCTAGTTTGGTCTTGCATTCCGCCATTTTGAAACGCGTATTTTGGAACTGCGACACGGTCGAGCCAAATGCCTTGCGCTCCTTGGTGTAGTCAATCGCCATGGTTATGGCGCCATCCATGGCGCCAATAGCTTGCGCCGCCACACCTAAGCGTTCACGCGGCAATTCTTGCATAAGGTATACAAAGCCCATGCCCGCCTCGCCCAATAAGGCATTAGCGGGTACACGCAGATCTTCAAAAAACAACTCGGCGGTATCGCTGGAGTGTTGACCTATTTTTTTAATTGATTGGCCACGGCTAAAGCCGGGCAAGGAGCTATCCACCAAAAATAAAGAAATACCTTTGGCGCCTTTACTGGGGTCGGTTTTTGCGCAAACAATCACCAAATCGGCATAGATACCACTGGTAATAAATACCTTAGAGCCATTAATTAACCAGTCGTCGCCGTCGCGTACGGCGCTGGTCTTGATAGCCGCTAAGTCACTGCCGGCGCCCGGCTCGGTCATCGCGATTGCGCCCAAAACCTCACCGCTGACCATTTTGGGCAGCCATTGCTGTTTTTGCTGCTCGGTGCCGATATGCAGTATATAAGGAATGACAATATTTGAATGGATATTGTAACCACTACCCAGGCCGCCAAAGCCCATCCGTGACATTTCCTCGGTCACCATTTGAGTCACCTCAAAATCGGCGGCGGCAGCACCATATTCTTCCGGTAGGTCTGGGCCTAGCAAACCCGCTTCACCCAAGGTATTCCAGATTTCCCTAGGGGTATAAGCCTGCTCTTCCCAAGTTTCGTAATGGGGGCTAACCTCTTGCTCCAGGCAGCGCACGGTCATTTCTCTAAATAGATCGAGTTCAGTATTGTCAGCCATAATGGGTCTCTTGCAATATTATTGATGAGCCAAATTTTGCCCGGTGCGGTCGAATAGCTCAATGATCATTCAGGCCTAAATCATTACCGATTTTTAAGCCAAACCTTAGTCGGACAGCCAATGTCTAGCAATACCACATCAAGCTCGGTCGAATCTTCCAGCGCCAGATACTTAGCCCTGAGCTGCTGTAATGACTTAGCATGGTACTTCTGCGGCTTTTGTCGCCACTGTTGACCTAAAATCGTCACTTCAAACTCAGCTTGGTTTTGAGCCAGTGCCTGCTCGTTGGCTAGCGTCCACGGTATAAAACGTTGGCTAATCTGCGACTTCAAGAAAGGCTTTAAGCTGGGTTCCAGCAGCTGCCAGGTTTCAAACTCACCCTGAACTTTAGGAAATAGCATCCTATGCACCCAGGCCATCACATGCTGCGCCCGAGCTTCAATCAGGCTGCCAGCTGTGGGATCGCTCCAACAACAATATAACTGCCCCCATAAACCAAAATCGGCAAAGCTCGGCCGGCCCCCCAATAAATACGGGCGCGTGGCGAGATGAAGGTCAAGCTGTTCAATAGCCTCTAGGAAAGAGCTTTCAATTAAGGGAGCGGTTTGCTGATTGGCGCCAACGAAGCCAGTTCGGCCCATCATCCTCTGCTTGATAACATCGGCGATACCGTTTTGTTCAATTTCATCGGCGCTAGGTTTCATCATCAAGGCCAGGCGTTTGGAACAGGCCTGCTGATCGACCTCCCGCGCCCAGCGGTAGTGGAACATCCACTTATTGCCCCATTCATCGGCAAATTCTTCAATTAGCTGGCTAAGGAATTTGAGCGTCGGATCGCTTGGGTAAATGCTGTTGTCGAGTTGGCTGGTTTCTAGGTTTTCAATGATAGGGGTCGAGTCTTGTAGGCTATGACCCTGCGCGTCGACCAACAGGGGTACTATCGGAATTTTGGCGTATTGATCATACTCGGCTTGGTTATTGTCATTGCGCACCAGCCACTGATGGGGCAAATTTTTATAACGTAAATAGGCGCGTACTTTAACTGAATAGGGTGACATTTCAGCGCCAAACAAGCGGTAGGGTATCGTCATAATAAACCTTATTGATATTATTTGGTTTAGAATAACATACCCCCGACGACGCTTCCCAGGGCTTACGGCCGCATTAATGTATCAGCAAACAGCTACCGCCAAGACTATAAATACAGCCTGGCCAACATCAATATTGATGGTCGAGTAAATATTTATCTCGTATCGCCTTAAAGCGGCCATTTTCCTGCATGCTGTGGAAAATCACCTTTAGCTTCGGCACCAGGGCTTTATTTTTATGGTGCAGATAGTGAAATAGTGGGATTTTCTTAAGCGGCTTACCCACGGGGCCAACATCATTTATGCCAAACTGACGAATGGCATTAATACCAACAATTCGTGGAAAGATGGTGACATCCATTCGACCCATCGAAATTAGCTTTAAAGCCTGTTTAAAGCGACCGACCACGGTGCAGTCGATTTTACGTTTTTTAAGGTTTTTTTCGACAAACTTAATCCCCCGCACACAAACCACTCGCTGAGTTTTCAAGCTATTCCAATTTTCTAAGTTAAGGGCCTTGTCCTTGGCAAAAACATAGCCTTCTAAAAAATTAATCGCGATTGGAACCGCTATCAGATTTTTGTATTTTTTATTGAGTCCCTTTATGCGGGAAACATCTCCATCCGTTTTACCGCTATTGGCCGTGATCAAGGCACGCTCATTGGGCGCACGCTCCACCTTTACGCTATAGCCCAGTTTTTGATAGGCCTCCTCTAATACCAAAACAGATATATCTTGAATGACCGCGCCGGTCGGTGCAGATAAAACGATTTGCTTCTCAGCCAATACTGAAATAGACGCCAGCATTAATACAACAAAGCTTGTTATTAATTTCATATGGGAACCGCTAATCCTTTAATTGATGTATTTACAAACTTTACCCGATCTGTAAGCCCGCTAACTCGGCTTCATCAAAGTCTAGCCCAGAACCCTAATCCGTCTAGCGGGGCTACGCATAAACAGCAAAATTCTGGTAATTACTCAAATTCCACCTATACCAATAGAGAACCTACTTTGCTAAAGCCAAGAAAGGATCTCGTTAACTAAAAGGATTTAGACAGCCTATGAAACCCATTAGCCATAGCAAAACCAGCTTAGCCTCGGTCAAACTCGCCCTAGCAGCCTCTTTTGTTCTGTTGCCCGCTAGCGTGCAAGCGGCCACCCATGCTGAACTCGAAAGCGAGATAGCAGCGTTAAAGCAGCAGCTACAACAGCTGGCCAGCACCGTGAATAAAAATAGGGTTGAAGTGGTAAACCTGCAGCAAACGCCCAAACGCAAGGGAAAAAAGAACAGTAAAACCTTTGGCAGTGATCCACGTAATTTTCGTCTGGGCAATACCAATTTCAGTATTGGTGGCATGCTCAAGATGGATTTCAATTTTAGTGACTATTCCGATGGCAGCAATGCTGCCAAGCCCATTGGCGAGGACCTGTTTGTGCCCGCGACTATCCCGGTTGGCGGCCAAAGCGGCGACATGAAATTTCATACCAGTGCCAAAAACTCACGCTTCCATATCGTATCGATGACTAAATTGAAGCAAGGGCACTTAAAAACATTTTTAGAATACGATTTTCTCGCCAGCGACCAGGGCAACGAACGGGTCAGTAATTCGTATTCGCCCAGGGTACGACACGCCTTTTTGGAGTGGAATATTGATGGTAAAAATTCACTCTTGGCCGGTCAAAACTGGAGCACCTTTACCAATATGAAGGTCAAAGCTGAGACCCTAGTATTACTCGGCCCGGCCGGGCTCAATATGATTCGCCAAGAACAACTACGCTATACCCGAAAACTAAAAGGCGGTAACTTCCAACTGGCAGTAGAAAACCCCTCTTCCACTTTATACGGCGGCACCGAGAACCCCTACGATGACAATAGCCTGCCCGATATCATTGTCCGCTATAACGGTTTTAGCGCTGACTTTGACTATACCCTGGTGGCCATGACGCGTGAGTTAAAATACGAGCAAGCTGGCAACAGCGAAAAGGAACAGGGCTATGCCTTAAACTTTTCCGGCAAATACAAAATTGGCCGCGATGACCTGCGTTTCAACTTTAACTACGGCAATGCCCTCGGCCGCTATATGGGACTTAACAGCTTTCGCGCCGGCGCAATTGACGGCAATGGTAATATCGACCTTATCAACCAATGGGGTGTTACCCTGGCCTACCGTCACTTTTGGAATCAAAAATGGCGCAGCAATTTAGCCATTTCAGCCACCAGCGCCGATAACCCCAATTTTGTTGGCGCCAGAACCCCCAGTGATTACCAAAGTCTTAACGCCAACTTGCTGTATCAAGCTGCGCCCAAATTTACCATTGGTGGTGAATACCTCTACGCCAGCAAAGAACTGGAAAACCGCGGCAACGTGCTAGCAGATGACAAGGGCCGCATGAACCGCTTACAGCTGTCGATGAAGTACGCATTTTAAGCTACAGCTGCTTGTTTCACACCTAAGCAGCTATTAAAATTCCCATAAATGCCCGTCTAAACGGGCATAGTTTATGGGAATTTTGTCATGCCTCCGCAGCTTAGCGCTTATCACCTATCAAACCAGCTTAAGCCTAGTGCTCACGAACTGGGCTTATTTCTAGTGGCCAGCCCAGCCTTTATTTTTGCCCACTACCAAAAAGGCGATTGCTATCTGCATCGGGTCGCTTACCAGCCAGACAATATTAAACGGCATTATGAGGACGGCCACCATGACGGAGCTTCTAGCTTTAATTTTGATGAATACCTGCTGCTTGATGATCTAACCATTGAGGCTTCTTGGTCATTGAGCCGTGAACAAGACCTAACTAGATTGATCGATGGTGAATTTTATCAGGCTATGAACGCATCGCTAATGACCGGCCACAGTCACTTTATCAAGGCCATGCTGCACTGCAACGACGATAGCGGCGCTGCTTGGCTCATTGATAAGCTGGCGCTTAGCTACCGTGACGCCTGCGAGCACCTGCCAAATGACAAGTTACATCTAGCGGAATTATGCGGGCTGCCATTTTTTGCGCTACACGATCATGAACTAGCAAAGCAGCAAGATGACTTTTTTGCCGATGACTGGGCTCAGTCACTCGCGGATAACAGCAATGGCTCCAACCAGCTCGGTAAAAAACAACTCACCACAACCGAAGCGCATAGCTTTAGGCTTAACTGGCTGGAAATAGCCCAAGGCCGTGATTATAACTGGGACGGTAGCGGCATAGACCTTGGCAACCTTGGCCGCGCCGGCAATGATGCCTTGTTTGCCATTTATAACGCCACCAAACCCGCACCAGAGCTCAATACCCGCACTCAAATGACCTGCCATGCCCTGCTGCAGCAGCGAACCTGGCAAGACTATTTACAGCCCGGCGATACGCTGGCAGTGCCCGGTGCTTTTATGGTGGTACTGATGCGACGTGGCCACACCCGCCTGATTGCGGAGCTACTGAGTTATCCGTATTTCTCTTTTAGCCGCGAGTTGGAATTTTTTACCAGCCGCTTAACGGTATACTCTCATTTTGATCTACTCAATGCTCTCGCTATACAACAGAACAATTACACCCCCTTCGCCGCGATGAGGCAAAGTTATCAACAAGCTTGTTTTACAACGCGGCCCGGACTGCAAGCAGAAAATACGCCAGAGCGGTCGCTTGAGATATTGCAATGGCAACTCAGCCACAATTTGAACCTGGCTGAGTATGCCGCTGCCGGTTTTAAGCTGGCGGTCGATCAGCTCTTGCACCAGGGCCACCATACCCAGGCAGTACTTAATAGCGCCATCGAAAAAGCGGCTGAGTTCGGTTATACCGAAATTGTTAAAAGCCTTTATCGACAAGGCGCCGATTTGTGCGCCGGCGGCTATTGGCCCATTAAATACGCCAATAAATTCGGCTACCAACAATTAAAACAATATCTCCTTAATCAGGGACAAGAGGATAAAACCTTTTCATGATCATTATCCACACCTACCTTAAGAGCGCAGTGGTTTTTGCCATCACTTTGTTTTTCTCTCTGGCCAGCCAGGCGTGCTTGAATCTGTATCATATTACCAACGCCGACGAACGCTATTTGTACGGTCTTATGTTTAAGATCGCCGGAGTTCACGCTTGCGCAAACCAAAGCGTTTACACCCAGCGCTGTAAGGCCGAGGTCTTTAGCGATAAAGCCATGCAACTTGGCGTTAGCGACCAGGCCCTTAAAACCCTTAGTTTGGTATCTGCAAGAACCATAAGGCACTGCAGTTTTGCCGAACGGCAGCAGCTTAAATTTACCGGCAGCAGCGCGCAACGCATTGCTTGTATTGATTATCGTGATCGAAGCAACCGCAATGCCCTCGCCATGCTGCTCGACAAGCACAACCAGCAGTACAAAGTCCATGCCCTGCAAACCATTAGCCGTCACTATACTGATGACGCCCTAGAACGACTTAAACAACGCCAATCAAAACCTTGGTTCCAATGCACCCATGATGAAACACCGGCGACCGGTAGTCATCGAATCGGTTTTCATATTATCAATGAAAATTCCGGCTATCTCAGCTATCACTTAGCCAACGAACTTAAAGGCCGGTGTCAGATAGAAAAGGTAAAGGTTGTGGACAAAAGAAATGACGCCGCCAGCCAGTTGGTCTTTGCTATCGAGGCCGATATCAAGCAGTGCCAGCATCCACAAATATTGCACGACAAGCTACGAAGAAAAGTATCGATCCAGGGCTCTAAAGATAAAGTCAGCATACATTGGGCCAAAGACAAGACCGCCAAGGGCAGCGGCTGCAAACTCGACCCCGGCTTTGATTTAAACCAATTTTTTAAAGACAGCAAGGCCAGCTATCATCTTTCGAAACAGGATTAACGCCCTGCAACACGCTATAAATGCAGACGCTCTACACCATCTTGGCAATCAACGCCGTCGGTAATATTGCCATTAAGCGTGCGACAATTGCCCAGGGCCAAGATGGCACGGTTGAGCGTTTAACCTTGGCTTCAATTAAATTCACTAAAATCTTCCCCCCCTTTTCAACATCGATTAAAAAAGGCCGGCTAGCGGCTCCTTGGTTAATCGGGGTGTCGATATAACCCGGGTTTAATACCGTTACATCGATATTTTCTTGATAGGTTTCTGCCCGCAGGGACTCAGCAAAGTACCGCACCGCCGCCTTAGAGGCACTGTAAGCGCCGCCACTGGGCAAGCCGCGAAAGCCCGCCACTGAGGCAATAAAAACCATATGGCCGAAACCTTGCCGACGAAAAACCTGCATAGCGTGGTGGGCCGTGGCCATGGCGGCGGTAACATTGATATCGATAGTCGCTTTTATTTCGTTAAAGTCTTGCTTGCCAATAATTCCATTTTTACCCATGCCGGCATTGGCAACAACTTTATCTATTTTACCAAAAGTTTTTTCAGCTTCAGCAAACATCTCCGCCAGTGCCACTCCATCGGCAACGTCGCACTGCCAGCATTCAATCTTAACCGCATATCTGCCCAGCTCCTGTTTTAGGGCTTCCAGCTCAGCCAAGCGCCTGGCACTTAGGGCCAGATTATAACCACGACTAGCGAACTCGATGGCCATTTGCTTGCCAAGACCCGATGAGGCCCCGGTGATCAATACAGTTTCGGTCATACCGCTTACGCCCTAGATAGTTTGTTTATTTTTTTATCGGGTTTGTGTCCGGCTGTAATCTGCCATCTCTTCCACAACCTGTTTGGCTTCGGGTATTTTCCCGACAAACACAGGCCACACATGGGGCTGGCCTTGCCAAACTCGTAATTGAGCATCAACCCCAGCAGCTTCGGCTTTTTCATAGAATCGCAATGAATCATCAGCCAATACCTCGCTATTGCTGACATATATGCGCATTGGTGGCAGCTCTTTCAAATTACCATACCAAGGTGAAATAAAGGGGTCAGTCTTCTCACCCTCGCCCACATAAAAGTCGGCCCCGGTACGAATCATATCGCCGGTAAACATCGCGCAGCTGTCTTCATTTGCATCTAAAGAAGCACCCGTTGCCGCCAGGTCTGTCCAGGGTGATAACAATATGGCCGCTGCGGGCTGGGCAATATTTTGTTCTTTTAATTTTAATAGCAGGGCTGCGGTTAGGCCGCCACCGGCGGAGTCGCCAGAGATAACAATTTTATTCGCCGGAATATCCTGCTCTAGCAACCATTGGTAGGCTGCCAAGGCATCTTCTAAAGCCGCCGGGTAGGGGTTCTCCGGGGCTAGCCGGTAATCCACCGAGAATACTTTCGCGCTGGCCGCTTTTGCCCAAGCCATCGTCATGGCCCGGTGTGTACCTACCGAGCAAAACGCATAGCCGCCACCGTGTAAGTATAAAATAGTATGGTCTTGTACCTGCTCCGGGCAGTAGTGCCATTCACCTTTAACCAGTAACTGTGCTTGGTTCACCGCATTAACAACTTCTTTAACCATGCCCTTGGGTGATTTTTTAGGTACCGTTTTTTCTAATAGCTGCCGCAGTGCTTGCGGCTCCCAACTGCCGTCGCCCGCTTTGCCAGCCATTTTTTGTTTAAATTGTTTTTTTAATACCCAGCTAATAAAGCGCGAGCGCCAAGAGGGCTTAGCCAGGTTGGCTTGTACCCGCCCCTGAAACACTTCATCCGGCTCGGCGCCCTTGAAGTTCATAATCAATTTCATAAACTTTGGGTACAGCGTAGGCATACAGCGCTGCACAAAGCTTAACAACTTGGCATCGTTGCCAACCAGTATCCTGGCCTTGCGCTTACTTAGACCGTTAATAATTATTTCGGCGGCTTGCTCAGGCGGCATTACCAGCGCCGTTTCTTGGGCTTGTTTCGATAGCTCCTCGGCCTGTTCATTGCCTTCATGCTCCAGGGCATTTTTAACGATATCGGTGCGAATACCGCCGGGGTGAACACTGGCCACATGCACGCCAAATTCAGCAAACTCCTGGCGAATGGATTCATTAAAACCGCGAATGGCAAATTTGCTAGAACAGTAAGCGGCCTGGCCATAGACGCCGATCAAACCAAACAGGCTGGAAACATTAACAAAAGACCCTTGGCGTAATTTCACCTGGGCTAAGAAGGCACGGGTGCCATAGACCATGCCCCAGTAATTGACATCCATGACGGCTTCAAATTCTGTTGGACTGATATCTTCAAAATTGCCGGTCCGGGCAATGCCGGCATTATTAAACACCACATCAGCATTGCCTAGCGTGCTTTTCACCGCCGCGGCGAATTGCTTCCACTGGCTTTTTTTGGTGACATCCAACTGTTGCGAATACACCTGGGGCGCCCCAGCCTGTTCGGCCTCTGCGACCACTTCGGCTAAGGCTTGCTCATTGACGTCAACCAAGGCCAATTTAGCCCCCTGCGCCGCCAGATTTAGGGCAATAGCCCGACCAATACCGGAAGCTGCCCCGGTTACCACTACCACTCGAAGTTTAAAATTCATATGACACCGCTAATTATTATTGTCGCTAAGCCCTATTGCCCGTGCGCAGAGCTTCAGCCAAGGCCTAAACTATTATCCCGCCCGAAAGGCAGCGAGCCTAAAGTTGGCATCGTCGCCAGATGAAGTCAAGAACAGCGGCCAGCTTGGCCTGATAGGTCAAATAGAGGGCTTATGCGGCAAAGCCCATCGTCTTTTTCTATAGGCTTTCCGACTGAATACCTCTTAACTGGCATTGAGTACTATATAACCCTTATCTTGCCTATCCAGCGTCTTGCCAGTAATACCTTTCTCAAGCGGTGTATCATCAACAATAATGGCATTCAGCGAGTCGAGCTGCCCTGCTGCGGCGAGGCAATAATCCCCCCAGGCAGCTGAGAAATAGGTCGCCGTTATTGGTTGTTTTCCGTCCGGCGACAATTTTAATTCTTTGCTTATGCCGTCAAAAATCCCTTTATGTTCGGATTTTATATAGGCCTCAAAAACGGTCCATAAACGATAGAATTCGGCCTTCTGTTGCGCTGGCTCTAACCGCTTTATGTGACTCGACAAATCAGCATGGAACCAACTATCAACCAAAGCAACAAAGTCGCGCCGCCGGCAATATTCAATATCAACACCTACTGGCTTACCGTGACATATGGCCAAGGCCAAACTGGCCTGGCTGTGGCTAATGGAAAAATGTAATCGTGCCTGCTCAGCTTGGTGAATTAACGGCGGCAAGTCTTTACGCTCTTCAATTTTCCAGTCAGACTCAGTAATCTGTGGTAAATATTGGCTCAGTAATTTGCGCAATAGAATACGTGTAATGACAAAAACCTGCTGCTTGGCTGGCTTTAAACGACGCGCCCGAGAGAGCTCGGAATCGCCGAGGAATCTCGGCGCTAGTTCAAATAACTGCTGTTGGAAGATCGGCTGAGCAGCGACAACAGCGATATCAAACAAATATACATCGGCATGCGCCAAAGCCAATGCCCAGCTATAGCTTCACAACCTTGCCCTTCAGCGCTACGCCTGTCACAAAGGCCCCATCATGGCACTCAAATTTCTTGCGGCTGCTGTATTCAATATGTTTATAATTACTCACAATATTTACCACCGCATTGCCGCCTTCATTAATTGCCTTTTTTTGCAAGGCCAACATTGCCGAAAGAAAAACCCAATTACACGCCTCTACCTCGGACTTATTGAAACCGTTAGTTTTTCGACTTACCTGGGTGGTTAGCATTTCTCGTTTAGCCTTGGGATAGCGCGTATCGCCAAAATAAAACTTTACTCCCTGTTTTAACTGGTCTTGCGCTGCCGGTGTATTCATGGCGTCTTTAATAGAGAACATCAATTGAGTATCCCTCGCCATAGCCAAAGGGGATAAACTTAAGGCTGAAACTACAACAAAACTAATTAGTTTTTTCATCTTAGTAAAACTCCGGGTCTGGTTATTTCCTAGCTTAAATTCCAGTTTAGCTAGCGTGAACCCCGAGGTAAATACAAATTCGTACAAATAGTTTTTATAACTACAGTAAAGTCATAAAAAGTAAGCTAGTATTGGCGTTAGTATTATTATAAAAGCCAAATGGACTGACATGAGTAAACACTCCCTGAGCTTAAAAAGCTGGGCCGCTTTAGCGCCGGGAATGGAGAGCCAAGGAGACTGGCAACAGTGGGCCCTAGGTGAAAAAACCATCGCGCTAGACCTAGCTCAAAAGCCGAAAATCAAGCAAGTTCCACCGATGCTACGCCGTCGCTTAAGCCCCTTAGGGAAAATAGCTTTAAGCTGTGCTTATCAGCTCAGCGCCGACTTTGATGCCAAACAAGCTGTGGTCTTTTGTTCCCAACACGGTGAAGTCGGCCGCACCGTGGAAATGCTAAAGGTTCTAGCCCAAGCAGAACCCTTGTCGCCAACCGCATTTAGCCTATCGGTACACAATGCCATCGCCGGCATCTATTCTATTGCCAACCACGATACCAACCCAATTACCGCTATCGCTGCCGGGCCTGACAGCCTATGCGCTGCGCTATTAGAAGCCTATACCCTGCTTAACGACGACGGTATCGAGCAGGTATTATGCGTTGTTTATGATGAACCTTTACCCGAAATTTATCCTCAGCAAAGCCAGCTTGCCAATTGTGCGATGGCCATGGCCTTTATTGTCCAAGGCCCTGAAGGCCCTGGCCTACAAATTGACTTCGAACTGTTTGAGAACCCGAATAAGGCCAAGCTAGATGAACCTGGCCTAGAATTTCTGCGCTTTCTGTTGGCCGCCAATAATACTCCCTTAGAAATAGCTGCAGACCACCGATTGTGGCGCTGGACTAGACCGGAAGCTTAGTGTGTTAGACAAAATCAACTACTATTGGCGCCTGTTAGGCACAGCAATTAGCTTTAGCTGCTTTGGCCTGGGCGGCTTGTTGATGCCTCTGCTGATTCTGCCAATAAGCGCATTAAGCCCGCCACAGCAGATCCGGGAACGGCGGGTTAAATGGCTGATCCACAAAAGCTTTTGGTTGTTTATGCGCCTAATGCGGACGCTGGGCGTTTGCACTTTTGAAGTCAAAGGTCTAGAAAAGCTGCAACGCCCGGGACTATTTATACTCAGCAACCACCCCAGCCTTATTGACGTGGTATTGATGATATCAATCCTACCCCGCGCCGACTGCGTGGTGAAATCCTCTCTATTGCATAACCTCTTTACTCGAGGGCCGCTATCCGCTGGGCAATATATAGCCAACGACAGCGCCGAACAGGTGATCACCGCGGCAGGCGCGTCCTTTAAGCGAGGCAATAGCCTGCTGGTATTCCCAGAAGGAACCCGCAGCACTCCAAATCAGCCACTTAAGTTGCAAAGAGGCGCCGCCAATATAGCTATTCGCACGGCTAACAATATTACCCCGGTTATCATAAAATGCAGCCCAACCACATTAACAAAACAAGAACCCTGGTATCACATTCCAGCCCGCCGCTTTCACATTAGCATTAGGGTAGAAGATGATATCAATATAGAAAAATACCTAAACCAGGCGCCGTCAGTCGGGGCGCGTTGCCTGACTAACGATTTAACTGACTATTTTACCAAGGAGACCCATCAGCATGAGCCAGCTTGAACAGGAAATTAAGCAGCTAATAATCGATTCACTGGACTTAGAAGACATAGCAATCGATGAAATCGACAGTGCCGAGCCATTATTTGTTGATGGGCTCGGGCTTGATTCCATTGACGCTTTAGAACTTGGCCTAGCCTTACAAACGACCTACGGCATAAAACTTGAGGCTGACTCAGAGGACAATCGCAAGCATTTTGCCAGCGTGCAAGCCTTGGCGGCCTTAGTCGCTAGCCACAAAAGTTAGGAAGTAGAATATGAGCCAATACAGCGAAGAAGAGATCCTCAGCAAGGTTAGGCAGGTAATGTGTGATCTGTTTGAAGCCGAAGCTGATGAGGTAGTCGCCAGTGCCAATCTTTACGAAGATCTCGATATCGACAGCATCGACGCGGTTGACCTAGTCGTCGAATTAAAGAAATGGACCGGTAAAAAGATTCAGCCTGATGATTTCAAAAACGTACGCACGGTACAGGATGTGGTCGACGCCGTTGCTGAATTGATACAAGAATAAACTTGGTTCACTTACTTAGAGCTAGCTTGATCGCCCTGAGTATGGCGTATCCGCTGGGGATCTATTTTGGCCTGCAGCACTTCGGCATACAAACCCTGTCCATATTGATGCTGTTTATCGCCTTGCTGCACGGCCTAAATATTGTACGGGGCCAAAAACAAAGCTGGTTATGGCTGGTTGTTTGTTTGGCGCTGGCGGCTTGGTCATGGCAGCAGGACTCCAGCTTAGGATTAAAGCTATACCCGGTTTTTATTAATTTGGGCATGTTGCTAATTTTCTATTGGAGCCTCAAAAATCCTCCCAGTGCGATTGAACGACTCGCTCGCCTAAAAGAGCCGGATTTGCCGGCCAGCGGGGTCAGCTATACCCGTAAGGTAACTCAAGTATGGTGCTGGTTCTTTATCGGCAACGGTACTGTAGCCGCATATTTGGCGATATTTGCTTCGGAGCAAGCCTGGGCTTTATACAACGGACTAATTGCCTATGTATTAATGGCACTGCTGTTCGCTATTGAATGGATGATTCGACAGAGAGTACGAGCAAACAATTTATTATGAGTACAAAACTAGACTTAAGTCGTTTGCTGCAATCCACCCGGGATGATGCACAAACCGTCGCCTTTGATGCAGACTATCGTCTAAACTGGCGTGACTTTCGCCATGCAGTGCAACAACGTTACAATTTTTTTGAGGCTTCAAAACATCATAACTGGGCCATATATTTCGATAGTAGCGCCGAATTTGCAGCGACTCTAATCGCCCTGTGGCATGCCGAAAAATGTGCCTATATCGTCGGCGATAACTTAGCCGCCACGGTCACATCAATTAGCGATCAAGTAGACGCTTTTGTTGGTGACTTTACCTTGACCAATAAAAGCCATGTTAATGCCGCCGACATTAAACAACTGAACACCGCCAGCCTTTTACCTGTACCAATTATTCAAGACAGTGAAAAGTTGTGCGCCATTATTTATACCTCCGGCACAACCGGCAGCCCGGTTAAAGTGCCACTATGTTTACGGCAGCTTAGTGCTGAACTCGACCTGCTAGAGGCTTTATTTGCTCCGGTAAACACCAGCTTCGCAGTTGTTAGTACCGCCAGCCACCAACATTTTTACGGATTATTATTTCGTCTATTATGGCCACTGGCGGCTGGGCGTCCCTTTGCAGCTTATAATTGTCGGTATATTGAGCAGCTGCAATCTTTGGCTGGTGAATTTAAAGCGATTAGCTTGGTAACCACACCCAGCCATTTAAGCAGGTTGCCTGTAACAATGGATTGGCAAGGGATAAAAACAAAGATAGCTGCGGTATTCTCCTCAACCGCGCCTCTAAGCCTGGCAGATAGCCTAGCCAGCCAAAACAAATTTGGGCTGCCAATCTATGAAATATTTGGCAGTTCTGAAACCGGTGGTATTGCCTGGCGACAACAAACCTTAGACGTGTACTGGCAGGCATTTCCAGGAATAGAAATTGAAAGCGACCCCATTAGCCAAGCCTTAAAGTTACGCTCTCAACATAGTTTCAAACAAGACTGGCAGCAAACCGCCGACAAGATTCAGCTAAATGACCTAGGTCGCTTTAAACTGCTGGGCCGGCTCGATAGAATCGCAAAAATTGAAGGCAAGCGTGTCTCGTTAAGTGCCATGGAAACCAGCCTCGAGCAGCATGACTGTGTCGAACAAGCCAAGGCATTAGTTTTAGAACGGGGTAAAAACACCATTAACCGCACTGAAGTTGCTGTGGTAGCCCAACTCAACAAAGCTGGTCTAGGCTTTATTGAGAAAAACGGCAAGCGCGCACTTAATCAACTATTAAGGCAACAGCTGCAATTGCAGTTTGAACTACCGGTACTGCCCCGGCGCTGGCGCTATTTAGCACAGCTACCCCAAAACGCCCAAGGTAAAACCAGCCATCAGGCTCTGGTGGCGTTATTCGATATTGAGCCTGGGAAGGAGCTTGTTTAATGAATACCAAACCACTACTACCCGAGATACTTTCCCAAACAAAACATGATGACGACAGATTGCTAATACATTTAAAAGCTCAAGCTGAACTGGCCTATTTTGACGGCCACTTCCCCGAAGCTGCCATTTTACCTGGGGTGGTGCAAATTCATTGGGCGGAAAAATTTGCTCGACTAGAATTTCCAGACTTGGCTGCCGCGAATGATTTCAAACAGTTAGAAGCTATCAAATTTCAACAACTCATAAAACCCGGACAAGAATTGTTTCTCGAACTCGATTACCAAGCCAGTAAACGAAAACTATATTTCCGTTTTTTTGCAGGCGAAAAACAATTCTCTACCGGGCGCTTTGCCTTTGGCGAGTCATAATATGTTCAGACCCTGTGCCATTGTCCCGGTGTATAATCACCCAGACACCATCGCCAATACTGTCAAAGCAATTGCTGAATATAATTTAGATGTACTTATCGTAGATGATGGTAGTGAAGCACTCTGCCAGCAAGTCTTGGAGGACATTGCCCAACAGACGCCAACTGTTAACCTGCTACGGTTGCCACAAAATTTGGGCAAAGGCGGGGCTGTTAAAGCTGGTCTAAAAAAAGCGCTGCACATGGACTATAGCCATGGCCTACAAATCGATGCAGATGGCCAACACGCGCCAGTAGACATACCCCGGCTGTTAAACCTTGCCAAGCAACAACCAGATACATTGATTTCTGGCCAACCCGAGTACGATCAATCCGTACCTAGATTACGTTTATATGCCCGCTACCTCACCCATATTTGGGTCTGGATAAACTGCCTGTCTTTTACCATCAAGGATTCGATGTGCGGCTTTCGAATATACCCGTTACAACGCTGCGCTGAACTAATCGATAATTATTATCTAGGCGATCGAATGGATTTTGATACCGAAATCATGGTTAAGTGGTATTGGCATTTTGGTGATATTCAGCAATTCCCTACTCGCATACGCTATCCGGAAGACGGCATTTCTCATTTTCGCGGCTGGCACGACAATTGGCTTATTAGCAAGATGCACACCCGCCTATTCTTTGGCATGTTGCGGCGCTGTATGAAATTATTAAAGCGAAGTAGCAGCGAGGCTAGTAATGTCTAAACCACACTGGTCACAGCTCCAAGAAGCCGGGGCTTTAGGCGGCCTGCGTTTTATGTTCACCATTTACCGCTATCTCGGCCGGCTGCCATTTTATTTGGTACTTTACCCGGTAATATTATATTTTTTCTTATTTCGGTCGGCTTCCCGCCGAGCGTCATTGGAATATCTTCAACAATGCAGGCTCGCAGGCAAGCAGGAGCAATCGCGCCATTTATTATGGCTAAGCTTTCGCCAATTTTTGAACTTTGGCGAAAGCATTCTAGACAAGCTGGCGGGCTGGAAGGGTGATATTCGCCTAGACGACGTTTTTTTTCATCCCAGCCCGGAATTCGATAAAGTTTATCAGCAGAAAATTGGCGCTGTTATTATAGGCTCACATCTTGGCAACTTAGAAGTATGCCGAGCACTGTGCTTGCAAAAGCCGAATACTAAAATAAATGTACTGATGCATACCAAACACGCGGGCAAGTTTAATGAAATGCTTAAACAAGCCGGCAGTGAAAGTCAGATTAACATTATTCAGGTTAGCGACGTTAGCCCAGCCACCGCCATGATGTTAAATGATAAGCTGACTCTGGGTGAATATATTGTAATTGCGGGTGATCGAACTCCCGTAAGCGGCGAAGGGAATGTCAGCCAGGCACAATTTCTCGGGCGCTTAGCAGAATTTCCGCAAGGGCCTTTTATTCTCGCCGCCATTCTCAAGTGCCCGGTCTATACCATGTTTTGCCTGCGTACCCCGAAACAGATTCACCGCTACGAGATTTTTTTAGACCCTTTTCGTGAAAAAATTTCATTGCCAAGAAAACAACGCCAAGAAAGTATTCACGCCATAATTCAAGACTACGCCAAGGTACTGGAAAAAATGTGCCTGCACGCACCGCTACAATGGTATAACTTTCATTCGATTTGGGCCGTTGCAACCAAGGACTCACAATAAGAAGCCATATGATTATTTTTGACCAACAAGCAATTACCATTGAAGACGTCTGCGCTATTGCCAAGCAACAACAGGCGCCACAGTTGAGTTCGGCCCCCGAGTATCGCCAGACCATTGAAAAAGGCAGCCAATTTTTAAAACAGCTGTTAGAGGAAGATGGGGTCATCTATGGCGTAACTACCGGCTATGGTGATTCTTGCACCACTGCTATTCCCGCTGATCTGGTGGCCGAGCTACCGAAGCATTTATACACCTTCCACGGCTGTGGCCTAGGTAATTTCCTTAGCGTTGAACAAACTCGGGCCGTCATAGTTAGCCGCTTAAATTCCTTGTCCTTAGGTTATTCAGGCGTCAGCTTTGAACTGCTGGAAATGCTGACATTGCTGTTGGAAAAAAACATAATGCCGCTAATACCTGAAGAGGGTTCGGTTGGCGCCAGCGGAGATTTAACGCCCTTATCTTATGTGGCTGCCGTCGTCTGTGGCGAGCGCGAGGTTATCTATGACGACCAGCGTCGCAACACCGCCGAAGTTTTTGCCGAGCTCGGTATTAAAGCGATACGCCTAATTCCTAAAGAAGGTCTGGCCATTATGAATGGCACTGCGGTGATGACCGGCCTAGCCTGCCTGGCCTTCCAACGAGCTGAATATCTTGCTCAGCTGGCAACTCGTATCACCGCCATGGCCACCCTGGCTATTGGCGGCAATGCTCATCATTTTGATGAAATTTTGTTCTCCGTCAAGCCCCATCCGGGTCAGCAAAAAATTGCCGCCAGGTTACGAGAGGATTTACATGCGGGCGAGCCGCCACGAAACCCCAAACGCCTGCAAGATCGTTATTCGCTGCGCTGTGCCCCCCATGTTATCGGAGTACTGCAAGATGCACTGCCCTGGTTACGTCAATATATTGAAAATGAACTCAACAGCGCCAATGATAATCCAATTATTGATGCCGATGGCCAACATGTTTTACATGGCGGTCACTTTTACGGAGGCCACATTGCCTTCGCCATGGACTGCTTAAAAAATGCCGTAGCCAATATCGCCGACCTGCTGGATCGGCAAATGGCACAAATGATGGATGTTAAATTTAACCATGGACTGCCAGCCAACTTATCGGGTGCCCAGGGCCGTCGTGCAGCCATTAACCACGGCTTTAAGGCTGTTCAAATTGGCGCCTCAGCCTGGACCGCCGAAGCGTTAAAAAACACTATGCCCGCCAGCGTTTTTTCTCGTTCCACTGAGTGCCACAATCAAGACAAGGTTAGCATGGGTACAATTTCCGCACGAGATTGTTTGCGTGGTTTACAACTTACCGAACAGGTTGCCGCCGCGAGTTTACTCAGCGTCTGCCAGGGCATTGAATTACGTATTCGCCAGGACGACATCAAGCGCGAAGATCTCGGCGCTGACATTTTGGCTACCATTGCCGAAGTTCGAAAGTTAAGCAGTTTTGTTGATGAAGATCGCGCTCTAGACCAAGAGTTACGCCTAACCATCGATAAAATTCAACATCAAGCTTGGTCAATTTATCAGGAATAAAATCATGGTCGAGATTCAAGAGATAATCGAGGTCCCCTTCCACGATGTGGATATGATGGGTATTGCCTGGCATGGTCATTATGTTAAGTATTTCGAAATTGGACGCTGTGCACTCCTCAAAAAAATCGATTACGGCTATATGCGAATGCATGATTCAGGCTATGCCTGGCCAGTTATCGATATGCGCATTCGTTACGCCAAACCCTGTCGCTTTCAACAAAAAATATGCGTTAAGGCAAAGTTGGTCGAGTGGGAAAATAGACTTAAAATTGACTACCTGATCACGGACGTAGAAACAGGCCAACGCCTGACTAAGGGCTATAGCATTCAAGTGGCGGTCGATATGGAGAGCCAAGAAATGTTGTTCGCTTCACCCGCAATACTGTTGCAAAAACTCGGGCTAGCGACTGATGCTTAAAATCTTATTGTTTTGCGTTGGCATTGTCATTTATCCCGTTGGCACTCAAGCCGCTAAGCATGGCACCAGTCTCGGTGATATTCGCACCGCTTTTAATCTTAAAATAAGTCACCATGGCCTATTTAAGCAAAGAAAATATTTAAGTGGCCTGCCCTTCCCCCTGCATTCTTCTGGTCATTATCAGTTCGACCAAAACTTGGGGTTGAATTGGCATATAGAAGAACCACTCAGCAGTCATTTGAAAATTGAAGCCGACACTATCACCCAGTATGAGGATGGCCAAGAAGTCTTTCAAGTTGACTCAAAAAAACAGCCCATGCTGGCCTTGGTCAATAATATATTCCTGTCGGTTTTCTCGAATCAATGGCAGCAACTAGAACAACATTTTATTTTTCAGACTGAGGTCACTCAACAGGGCTGGCAGCTTGAGCTGCAGCCAAAAGAAAATTTTTTAAGGGGATTCAGCCGCTCTATCACTCTAAAGGGAAGCACCAGTTTGCAGTATTTTCGCCTAGTTGAAAGTAATGGCGACAAAATAGAAATTGATTTTTTACCTAGCTTAAATAGACATGCAGAGCAATAAAATACATCGCGTTGCATTCTCCCTCTGGGCCTTGTTATTACTGACAGTCTTATGTTATCTCGGCCTGCGTGTTTACCAGGGCCTAGGCTTCGACACCAGTATTATTCGCTTGTTACCGCAGGCTCAGCAATCGCCCCTAGCCGAGCAAGCCAGCCAAACCATAGCTGACAAATATTCAAACCGTCTTCTCATTATGTTGGGTGCAACAAAAACCGAAGCCTTCAAGTTACAGCAACAACAGCAAGTATTTTTGGCCAAACTAAAAGCAAGCAATCAGTTCACTTTAAGCGACAAGCCATTTTCAGCTGAAGGGATAAAACAAAATCAAAATTTTTATTTGCCGTATCGCTATCATCTACTCACAGCCAGGCAGCGGCAGCAGCTACAAGCGGGCCAAGGCCAAACCAAGCAGCTGCTAAAGAACTCCTTACAGCAGTTATTCAGTCCGATACCCGCCCCGCGGGCAGCCAATTTGCTGCAAGACCCAGCGAATCTATTGCAGGCCTGGCTGGAGAGTAGACTCCCCAGTAATTCATACCAACTCGATCAATACGGGCTATTTGTCGAACATAAAGATCGCCGCTACCGCATCATATTATTGGAGTATCAAGGTGAGGCATTTAACCTACAGCTGCAACAGAAGTTAATACAGACTATTAAGCAAGCCGAAACCGAATTAGTAGAGCACAATATTGAGGTACTACATTCTGGTTTATTATTTCATGCCGCGGCAGCGGCAAAACAAGCCCGGGCTGAAATTTCGACCATCGGTTTAGGCTCATTGCTAGGTATATGCCTGCTGCTAATCATTAGCTTTCGCTCCATCAAGCCGTTAATTCTGAGCCTTATCGCCCTTGGCAGCGGTGTTGCCGTTGCCCTAGTTGTTAGTTTGCTGGTATTTGAACGCCTGCACCTCATTACCCTCGCATTTGGAGCAAGCTTAATTGGCGTTTCCATTGATTACTGCCTGCACTATTTTTGCAGCTATAACAGCCACAAAAAAAATCATCTAAGAAGCATTCTTCCGGCTTTGGGCCTTGGCTTGGCATCCAGCGTGCTTGCTTATGCTACTCAGTCGTTAACGCCCTTTCCAGGCTTACGACAAATGGCGGTATTTTCTGCCAGTGGACTGATCGCCTCCTGCTTGACCGTTGTCTGTTTGTTCCCCTGTTTTAAACTAAATAGCCACCATAACAGCAGCGCTTTCTTCGAGAGTTTCAGCCGGCTAAAAATAGGCAACAAACTAAAGGCAGGCATGCTATTCGGCATCATTATATTTTGCGGCTTTGCCTATACCAAACTTAGTTTTATAGATGATATTCGCTTGCTCAATGGCTCCCCACAGGCGTTACTAAAACAAGAGGAAAAAATTCGTCTTATTAGCCAGGGTCCTAGCGTCAACCAATTTTTGTTAGTTTCCGGCGATAATTGGCAGGAAGTACTCGAACAACAAGAACAGCTAACCCCACGCCTCAACTCCTTAATCTCACAGGGCAAGCTAAAAAGCTTTCAAGCCTTATCGCGATACCTACCCTCACAGCAGCGTCAGGCCGATAATTACCAGCTATTGTCTCAAAGCCTGTACCAGCAACAAGGCCTCGTCGATTTTTTTGGCCGCTTGGGCGCACCGAGTGCTAGTAGCAAGCAGAGTTATAACTTATTTTCCAACGCCCAACATCAGCACCTAAATTGGACTAAATGGCGAACCAGCCAACAAAGCGAACTACTAAGCCATTTATGGCTTGAGACCAAAGATAAGCATAAAGCCGGGCTGATTATTGTAAGTGGGCTAAGCGAACCTCATGCTCTCAATACATTACAGAATGAGAATATTCTCCTGGTTGATCGAGTTTCCGCCATTTCTGATTTATTAAAGCATTATCGCCAGCAAGTGGGTCTCTGGTTGGCGCTGGCCTATTTGTTTATATTTGTGGTTTTGTTGCTGCGTTACAAAAAATCAGCACTGCGTATTATCGCTGCGCCGTTACTAGCCACCAGCCTGAGTTTCGCGGTGTTAAGCCTGTGCCACATTCCGCTAAATCTTTTCAGCCTTCTCGCCGCCTTGATTGTGCTTGGGGTTGCCCTGGATATGGGCATCATATTGCAAGAAAGCCAATATCAGTCGCATGCTTGGCAGGCCATTAGCCTTTCTGCAATCACAACTATCCTGGCCTTTGGCTTGCTATCACTAAGCCAAACACCGGTACTGTTTTACTTTGGCATCACTTTACTACCGGGAATTGGCTTTGCTTGGTTGCTAGCGTTGATAATGGCACCCGGGAATAAGGTATAAACATTTTGGACAAACTAACAATAACCATGGACTATTAAGCAATGATTCAATTATCTAATAAAGGGAAAATGTCCGCCGTAGACGCTAAATCTATGGCTCAATATATCGCCTTCTCTCCCTATATTTTCCAGGCCACTGTGGCACTGAAAGACTTGGGCATACTCCAATATATTGATGACAATCGACGCGTCGGTGTCAGCCTAGAACAGATATGTGAAGCTATCGATGTCAGCGCTTACGGCATCAGCGTTTTATTGGATTTCGCCCTAAGTTGTGGTCTGGTTGAATGTGAAAACGAGCTCTACGGCTTAACTAAGGTTTCGTTTTTTTTGCTGCATGACGAAATGTCCACAGTCAATATGGATTTCACCCAGCACTTCGCTTACCGTGGCTTAGAAAACCTGACCGAGTCCATACAAAACGGCAAACCTGAAGGACTCAAAGTTTTTGGTGACTGGCCGACCCTGTACCCACATTTATCTGAGCTACCTGAACGGACTCGGCAAAGTTGGTTTGCTTTCGATCATTTTTATTCAGACCACGCTTTCGATAAGATTTTACCTCTGGTCTTTAACAATAGGCCAAAACATATCGTCGATATCGGTGGTAACACCGGGCGGTTTGCGCTCAAGTGTTTAAATCATGATGAAAACGTTATGGTCACCATCATGGACCTGCCACCGCAACTTGAAAAAGCCGAAAAAAATATAGCCGAGCATGGCTTTTCTGATCGCTTTGCTGCCTTTCCCTGTGACATGTTAAATCCCGAGCAACAACTGGCAAAAAATGTCGATGTTTTTTGGATGAGCCAATTTTTGGATTGTTTTTCCGAGCCACAGATTAAAACTATATTGAGTAATATCGCCAGGGACATCGATGCCACCCAGCAGGTCATTATTCTAGAAACTCTGTGGGACATTCAGCGATTTGATGCCGCCGCATTCAGCTTAAATGCCACCTCCTTGTACTTCAGTTGTTTTGCCAACGGCAATAGCCGTATGTACTCGGCCGGTAAGTTTACTGCGCTGGTGGAAGAGAGCGGCCTAGTGATTGAACAACAGGTCGATGACATTGGCTTGGGACACAGCTTGCTGGTGTGCCGCAAAGCGAGCTAAGCTGCCCTTATGCATATTGTTAAATCAGCCCCAAGATTGGTTACCGCTATTTTGTTAGTGCTTGCACTTAGCAGCTGCAGCAGCCTGAGTAAATTCATCTCGGCGCCTGAACTGCCGTTGCTGAAACCAGAATCTCTTGGTCAGGCGGTGCAGATTAACCAACTGCTTACCACTCAAGCTCAAGGTAAGTCACGCAAATTACTGCTGGCCTTGGCGATTAATGATAAGCAACTACATCTGACGGGTCTTAGCAGCTTAGGGCAAAAATTATTTACCCTTCAGTACGATGGACATAAGCTGCAGCAAGACCAAAGCCAATGGCTGGATATGGAAATACCCGGCCGCGATATTGTCGCCCAGTTACAGCTGGCCTACTGGCCATTGGTCACCTTACGTGCCGTTTATGGCCCTGCCTGGCAGCTTGAACAAAGACCCTGCTTGCGTAAACTAAGCCGCAGCGGTCGAGATATTATTAGTATTCACTACTGCCAAAACAACCCAAAGGCACAAGCAGGACAAATTGAAATGGGAGAGTTATTAATTCAACAGCACCTTTTCGACTTAGAATTACGGATCCGCACTTTGAGTGTACAAACCCTATGAACACAGATAACAAAACTCCGGTGTATCTTAGTGAACCAGGAATGATTTGCGCGCTGGGTGAAAACACCGCGGTAATTGGTCAGCATCTTTTCGCGAAAGATGCCAAGGCACTTGTCGTCTGCGCTGATTACTCGCCAGCCACACCGCTGCCTTTGGGCCAGATTTCAACGCCGCTGCCTGCTCTTGCCGACCTCGACAAAATTGACCGCAGCCGTAACAACCAACTATTACTGGCGGCACTCGAGCAAATAAAACCTCTGCTCGATAGGCTAAGACAAGACTACCCCAGTAATAGGATCGGCGTGGTCTTAGGCACCAGCACCTCGGGTATAGCAGCCGCTGAAACGGCCATAGCTTACCAGCAGCAACACTCCGAACTACCGAACGATTTCGACTACCAGCAGCAAGAAATCGGCGCACCGGCACAATTTTTGGCGCGATACTTAAAGCTGGCCGGGCCTGCGACAACGATATCTACTGCCTGCTCTTCCGGCGCTAAAGCCATGGCTTCAGCCCGGCGATTAATTCGCAGTGGCGTCTGCGACGCCGTTATTTGTGGTGGTGTTGATAGCCTATGCCAATTAACGGTCAATGGTTTTTCCAGTCTTGCGGCGATAAGCCCTGAGACCTGCCTGCCATTTAGTGCCAACCGTCAGGGTATTAATATTGGCGAGGCCGCCTGTATTTTTGTCCTCAGTACTGAACCTAGTCAGGTCTGCCTTAACGGCGTTGGTGAAAGTTCCGACGCGCATCATATATCCGCCCCCCACCCGGAAGGCAATGGCGCGGCGCAGGCAATGCAAGCTGCCCTCGTAGATGGGGATTGTTCGCCTGACGATATCGATTATCTCAACCTGCATGGCACGGCCACCGAACAGAATGACAAGATGGAAAGCATGGCGGTGGCTCGAGTACTGGGAGAACAATGTCCCTGTAGCTCAACTAAACCTCTTTCCGGCCACACCTTAGGCGCGGCCGGGGCACTAGAAGCTGGCATCTGTTATTTAAGCCTGGTTCAGCAGCAGCTACCCTTGCAGCACGGTGATGGGCAATGGGACCCAACTTTGGCAGACTTAAACTGGGCCAGGAAAACAAAACCGACAAAGCCCATACAACATGTTATGAGCAATTCCTTCGCTTTTGGCGGAAATAATATATCGCTACTATTAAGCCGGCTTCCTGACTTGGATATCAGCCATGGATAACAACTACAGCATCGACCAATTGATCGCTCACCGAGGCAAAATGAGCCTGCTGGACAAGGTTCAGGGTTATGGCGATAACTGGCTTGAGGCCAGTGCTAAAATAAGCAGAGACAATCTATTTGTCGATAACAGCCAGCTGCCCATTTGGGTTGGCATTGAGTATATGGCTCAAGCTATCGCCGCTTTCGCTGGAATTCAGGCGATCAAACAAGGCAACAAAGTAAAACTCGGATTTTTAGTCGGCTCGCGTAAATACCAATGTCAGCAACAAGGCTTTGCCATAGGTTCTGAGATTCGTATCAAGGTCACTGAATTGATACTCGGTGATAACGGCCTGGGCTCTTTCGAATGTGAAGTCGTTGGTCAGGATGAGCAAGGCCAGACAGCTTGGGCCAAAGCTAATTTAAATGTTTACCAGCCTGATAATATTGACGAAATTTTAAAGGATACACCGTGAGTAACACTGTATTGATAACCGGTTCTAGCCGAGGAATTGGCAAAGGTGCCGCCTTGCGCGCCGCCCGCGATGGATTTGATATTGTTCTGCATTGCCGCTCTGGCATGGCTGCAGCCGAACAAACTCAAGCAGAAATTGAAGCGATGGGTCGACAAGCGAGAATTTTGCAATTTGATATTGCCGACCGCGAAGCCACCGCTGAAATTCTGTTAAAAGATGTCGAAGACCATGAAGCCTACTATGGCGTAGTTTGTAATGCAGGCATCGCCAAGGATAACGCCTTTCCTGCTATTTCTGGCGAAGATTGGGATCAGGTAGTTCATACCAACCTCGACGGCTTTTACAATGTCCTTAACCCAATCATTATGCCCATGATTCGCCGCCGTAAGCCCGGCCGCATTGTCACCTTATCTTCTGTATCAGGCATTGCGGGCAATCGCGGCCAGGTAAATTACAGCGCCGCCAAAGCCGGTATCATTGGCGCCAGCAAAGCTCTGGCAATTGAACTGGCGAAACGAAAAATTACCGTCAATTGCGTAGCACCCGGCATGATCGAGACGGATATGATCGCCGACGCCCCGATCGAGGAAGCGCTAAAAATGATTCCGGCAAAACGTCTGGGCACAGTTGAAGAAGTGGCGGCAACTATCAGCTTTCTATTATCAGCTGATGCAGGCTATATTACCCGCCAAGTAATTTCAGTGAATGGAGGCATGGTCTGATGCGACGAGTCGTAATAACCGGTATGGCCGGCATATCCCCGATTGGCAATGACTGGGACAGTATTGCCGCAAATTTGAAAGCCCAAAAAACCGGTGTGCAAACCATGCACGACTGGGATAAATACGAAGGCCTAAATACGCGCCTAGGAGCACCTTGCGATTTTTCCAAGCCCAGCCATTATTCACGCAAGGCTGTACGCAGTATGGGCCGAGTCTCAATGATGGCAACTCGGGCGACTGAGCTGGCCCTTGAGCAAGCAGGTCTACTCGGAGACGAAAGCATTCAAGATGGTCGAATGGGTGTGTCTTACGGCTCATCGGCGGGTACCCCTAGCGCAATTGGTGAATTTGGCAATATGCTACTCAATCACAATACCGATGGCCTCACTGCAACGTCCTATATCCGTATGATGGCCCATACCGCACCGGTTAATATTGGTGTTTTCTTTGGCCTCAAGGGCCGCGTAATTACCACCTCTAGCGCCTGCACATCCGGCAGCCAAGGTATTGGTTACGCCTATGAAGCGATTAAATTTGGCCGCCAAGATATGATGGTTGCCGGTGGCGCGGAGGAGCTTTGCGCCACCGAAGCTGCGGTTTTTGACACCCTGTACGCCACCAGTACTAAAAACGACCAGCCCAGCACCAGCCCCAGCCCCTTTGACGCCCAGCGTGATGGCTTGGTGATTGGCGAAGGCGCCGGCACTTTGATCTTGGAGGAACTAGACACAGCCAAAGCTAGGGGGGCGACCATTTATGCCGAGCTAGTGGGTTTTGGTACCAATTCCGACGGCGCCCATGTTACCCAGCCTTCGGCCGTTACCATGCGCGGCGCCATGGAACGAGCCTTGCTTGATAGCGGTTTGAGTGCCGATGCCATTGGTTATATTAGCGCCCATGGTACGGCGACGGACCGAGGCGACATCGCCGAAACCCAAGCTACCGCTGAAGTTTTTGGTAATAATACTCCGATCAGTGCATTTAAAAGTTATACCGGCCACACTTTAGGCGCCTGTGGCGCCCTGGAAGCCTGGACCGGCATTGAGATGATGAATGCGGGTTGGTTCCACCCTACGGCTAATTTACGAGAAATCGACCCTGAGTGCGGCGAGCTCGATTATATTCGAGGCGAGGTACGACAGCTGGAGTGCGAATATATTATGAGCAATAACTTCGCTTTTGGCGGCATTAATACCTCGTTGATATTTAAGCGCTGGACCTGAGATCAAGCTTGAGCTCAGCCCAGCCGGCAGCAATTACGGCCGTCAGCCTTGGCTTGGTATAGGGCTTTATCGGCCCGGGCGAATACCTTGTCAATGGTGTCGCCCTCGCCAAATTCGGCCAGGCCCATAGAAATGGTTATTTGCACAGGCTCATCTTTAAACCGCAGCGGTGCCGAGGCCAAGGATTCACGAATTTTATCCATTAGGGCAAGCGCTTTAGTTAGCTCGGTTTCGGGCAGCAGTACTACAAACTCCTCACCCCCATAACGTGCCATAAAGTCTACTTTACGCAGCCGTTGGCTAATCGCTTTGGCAATCAACTTAAGCACTCGGTCGCCCGTTTGGTGGCCATAGCTGTCGTTAAATTTTTTAAAATGATCGACATCACAAACCGCCACCACCAAGGGATGGCCATAGCGCAAGCAGCGCTCCTGCTCCAAAAACGAGCGGCTGGTATAAGCCTCCCGGTTGGGCAGGCCGGTCAAGGCATCGGTATTGGCCCGGTTGCGCTCCTGCTCCAGCTCTTGCTGCTGCTGCTTCGCCTCGGCATCCATGGTTTGTACCTGGCTCAACAGGCTTTTCAGCTGGGCAAAAATGCCAGCCCCGTCGGTATTACTATTATGGTTGGCCAGGGCTTGTTTAATCTGACCAATATGGTCGTTAACCACGGTTTTTAGCGCTTCCACATCATTGGCAGTACTCACAGCGGTGCCAATATTGTCGAGCTCGTTGTGCATGCTCTGCTGCAGCGATTGCTGCGAGTCTTCCGCCTGCTGTTGGCTTTGCAGTGCCAGCCCCAATATCTCAGCAATCTGCTCTAATTCACCATCTATGTTTTTCAGGTATTGCTCAAAGCCTTGCTCGGCCGCCATATAAGCCTGGAAAATCAGGTCACGAATATCCTCTAGGGTGGGCACCAGCTCAAACCAATTAAGGCCTTTGGCGATTCTCACCTTGGCCTGCAGTGCCTTTTGTTGCACACAGCTGCTGGGCTCAATGCCCTCCAGTAGCTCGGTCAACACTCGGGTTATATGATTGGAAATTCGGCTAAAGGCGGGCTCGTGACGGGGACGGTCAAAACTGGCCTCTAGCTCCTGATCAATTTCGGTGCGGCTAAGAAATTGTCCCTCTAGGGGCGGCTCGACCGCAGTGGGCTCTGGCTTGCCTGGTTTAATGGCTTCTGTGTTTGCGTATGCAGAGATATCATCAGAACCAGCTTGTGCAGCTTGCTCGGTGGTTGATTCAACCTGGGCCTGACTACCATCAGCTTGCGGGTCATCGCCCTCTTGAGGCTCACCTAGCTCTAGCTGGGCCTCTTTTTTGCCGGTTAATTTACCCCAAAAACTAGCGGAATCCTGGCTAATACTGGCGATGACCAGCGCCTGTAAATCTGCCAGCTCGGTCAGCATGTCGCCATACTGCTGTTGCTTTTCAACTCGCTGCTTTAGACCCTTGCGATACTGCTTTAGGGATTTGCTGGCGTCCTTATCTTTGCTGATAGATTCCAGCTGCTGACCAATACCAGTAAGGGCGGCTAAACAGTTACGCACCCGCTCGCTGCGGCTATCATCAGCATGGACAACAGCGTCATCGATTTTATTAAGAATGGGAGCCAGCTCAGCCGGCTGCTGGCCACGCAACTGGCTGCGTAGCTCAAGTAGCAGGCCATCTAGATTGTCATCTAAACCCTCGGCCGCGATACCCAGCCGGCCAATAGCCCGGTGCAAAATAGCCTGCTGCTCAGCAAAACGCTGCTGCTGCTGTTCACTCTCGTCAATCAGATCGAGGTACTTATCTTTCCACTGCTGTTCGCTCGCCACGGTTAATCCTTGGTTTAGGCCAATACAAAGTGTAGTACCTTATAAAGTATGCGGGGATACTCAAACGGTTCGCCGACATCAAGCCTGCGTATCAATACCGGCAGATAATACAAGGTACTAGAGTGCTTACGGCAGGTTGGGGGATTTTTTAAGGCTTGGTAGAAGAAAGCCTGCACTTCGGAGCTTTTCAGGTTTATTGTCAGCCAATAAAAAAGCGACCGTAAAGGTCGCTTTAATGTTGTCGAGCCTGGCCGGTAAATTTAGCCTTGGGCCAATGCCGCTCTTTCTAAGCGGATTTTATTGATCAAGAAATCGACAACCCTTAACACATCCAAACCACTCTCGGGTTTAACGCTATAGCGACCATCAACAATGATTTCTGGCGTTGCCGTTATCTGTGCTCCCAGCTGGCGGGAATGACCAATTCTAACTTTGCTGTCGATGCCATAATTTTTATACAGCTTGTCAAACTTAGCCTTGTCGACTCCAGCGGCTTCAAATATGGGCCACAAATCCGCCGCATTTTTAAAACTCTTACGCTCCGTGATCACGGCCTGAAACATAGCCGGGTGGATTGTATTCAGCACCTTCAAAAATTTGCCTAGGTAGTAGGCCTTGGCCATTACCACCATTTCGTGGCCACGCTCGCCCTCTTCTTTCAGCTGCCAGGCAACCGGGGTGGGCATAAATTTAACGTCTTTGGCCAATGTGGACTTCCACCCGGTGACCTGGGCTTCAAAGGTACGGCAATGGGGGCAGCTGTAAGCAAAAAACTCTTCTACTTGGATTTTTTTTGAGCTGGCATTGAGCGGCACTGTTAATTCAGTGTAATGCTCACCTTCTTTGTATTGAGCCAAACTGCCCTGGGCGAAAAGGGAAAGGGATATAAAAGCCGTAGCAAAAGCCAAAAACGCGCGCATTGAGATACTCCGATAAAATGTTGATTGCCAGTTAGACCACAAACGTGAGTCTAATTCAAAGGCATTAATACAAACTGAAGATTTTATGAGACCAAAACGAAAAAGGGCGGCTTTAAGCCGCCCCCAGTGAACTACATCCGCTTAGCGGTTTAGTTCAAACCGGCAATATAGTTAGATACCGCTTGGATTTCAGCATCCGTCATATATTGAGCAACCTGACGCATAATTTTGGTATCGCCATCGTTGATGCGATCGCCATTGCGGAAGGCTTTAAGTTGCTTGGAGATATAGTCGGCATGTTGGCCACTTAAACGTGGGTAGCCTGCAGGCGCATTGCCCTGGCCACGGGGAGAGTGGCAGCCGCTACAAGCGGGAGTGCCTGATTCGGCATTACCGGCACGGTAAACCTTGGCACCGTAAGCAATAGGGTCTTCAGCATTTAAGCCAGATTGCAGCTGCACATCAATTTTCTTAGCGCCACTCAGCTGAGTGGTTTGTGAGGCGTAAAATGCAGCTATATTTTGTATATCTTCATCACTGTAAGCGTTCAGCTGGCCGATCATTTCAGGGACTTTACGGCTGCCAGACTTAATATCATGCAGTTGCTTGGCCAGGTACTTTTCACCCAGGCCGGCAAGCTTAGGAAATAATGGGCTGGTGCTATTGCCGTCAGCGGCGTGACAGCCGACACAGGCTGCCGCTTTAAGTGTGGCCTCACCGGCGGCGACATCGCCACCCGCATTGGCGCCTTGAGCGGCAGCGACTAAACCTAGGGTAATTAACGCAGTTTTCACTAGTTTGTTCATTGGCTAATCCGTAATCCGGTTATATTACTGCGCGACCCTTTTTAAACGCTATGGTCTAGGGCTTGCGCAATCTTCACACTGTAGTCGGTGATTGCTTTGACGACCACTTTTACAGGTCGTTAATCTCGCTTTCTATCGCGCATTGATCAAGCTACAATGCGCGGCTTGCTGACGCCAAAGCCGCGTCATTATATACACAACTCATTGATAACACACTATTTCTAAGGGGTTTTGAAGCTCTAACATGGCACAAATTGATTATACCCTGGCAAATTTTACCCAAAGCGCACCCAGCTTAAACGAATGCCCAGCCGAAATGGGCGCCGAGGTAGCGTTTGCTGGACGCTCAAATGCGGGTAAATCCAGTGCCATCAATACCCTGACCGAAAACCACAAGCTGGCCCGCACTAGCAAAACTCCGGGCCGCACTCAGTTGATCAACTTTTTTGATCTTAGCGTGCAACAACGGCTGGTTGACCTTCCCGGTTATGGCTACGCCAAAGTACCCCTGGCAATGAAGCAACGCTGGGAAAAAAACCTATCGGAATACCTGCAAAAACGTGAATGTTTAAAAGGTATGGTGCTGCTGATGGATGTCCGGCACCCGATGCAAGAATACGACACCATGATGCTGAACTGGGCTATAGAGGGGGAAATGCCGGTGCATATCCTGCTAACCAAAGCCGATAAGCTAAAACGCGGGCCGGCCCAAGCTACCCTATTGGCAGTACGTAAGCATATGGTCGAAGCTCAGGTCGACGACCTGGTCAGCGTACAACTCTTCTCATCGTTAAAAAAGACCGGTATCAAAGAGCTAACTAAAGTTCTGGATCAGTGGTTATTTATCGAGCCCGCCGAGCAAATCTAAGGCCCACCGGGCTGATAACAACCGATGGCCAGCGCCCTGCTGGCTTGGAATCCGTAGCTTCTCCCCAAATTACTTAGTTAACACTAGGATTTGTTTGCTTTTCTTAACAGAAAGGTTAATCTTTGCCCTGCGATCGCACAATATGTCGCGAAAAAGACGCTAGACAGCGGGCTACTGGGTAATAAAACACATAATGCACACCGGTATGCTGGCACGATATAACCATAAAAATTAGTTGCTATAGGAGATGTCACTCATGACATACGCCCCAAGGATTCGACCCACTCAGATTGCACTTGCTGTTGCCGGAGCAATAGCTGCCTCATCCACACTGGCTCAAAACAACACCGAACTTGAAGAAGTAGTGGTTTACGCCCAGAAGCGTGAACAATCGATTATGGAAGTACCTATTTCTGTATCGAGTTACAGCGCCGAGTCACTGGAGCAAGCCAAGGTTAGAGATATGACCGACCTGTCTCAGATTTCACCCTCGGTTTCTATCGATACCTCAACCGGTGCCTCAGATACCGCCATCTATATTCGCGGCATGGGTACTTCTGGCAACAATGCCGGCTTCGAGCAGTCTGTGGGTATATTTATTGATGGCGTTTATCGCGGTCGTCCTGGCTCTGCCATGTCCGATTATGTCGATATCGAAGGCATCGAAGTATTAAAGGGCCCGCAAGGCACCTTGTTTGGTCGCAATACCTCCGCTGGTGTTATCAGCGTACGTACCGCCCGCCCCTCCTATGATACCGGCGGCAATGTTGAAGTGAGTTTCGGCAACTACGGTTACAAGCAAGTACGCGCCGGTGTTACCGGAGCGTTGGTAGAAGATAAATTGGCCTATCGCTTATCGGGCTCCTGGCATGAACGCGATGGCTTTTTGGACAACCCCTTTACTGGCGAAGAATCCAATAACCGCGATCGCTATAGCCTTCGCGGACAGCTGTTGTGGGATATAAGCGACGACGCCTCGCTGCGCGTTATTTTTGATAAATCCCATTCCGATGAAAGCTGCTGCGCCGCCACGCCCTTATTCTACGGTCCAGCTCAGGATGCCATCGACGCTGTTGATGGTGCCGCGTTTAGCCGCCTGCCATCCAGCCCGTACGCCTACGGCGGCTTACCCAGCAGCATGGGTTCGCTGCGAGATGTGTTTGACCGTGAGTTTTCTTCCAATGTTCCCTATGTTGATAAGGTCGATGACAAGGGTATTTCCGCAGAATTAAATTGGGATCTAGGCGAAACCTCTCTCACCGTTATCGCTTCATCACGCAACTACGAAAATTTTCAGCAGTTAGACGCCGATCACAGCTCGGCCGATATCCTCACCCGTATTCAAAATTTTGATAATGACGAGAAAAGCTTAGAAATTCGCTGGGCCTCCAATGGCGCCAATACTGTCGACTGGACCGTTGGTGCATTTGTCTTTGATCAGGAAATTGATTTCAGCTCACCGCTACCGTTTGGTGAGGATCTACGCGCTTATGCCGATATTTTGGGTTCCGGTGGCATTAGCGCCGCTGAATTTGGTCGCGACCTGTTATTGGGTGCTGCTGGCCCTACCGCAACCGGTAATAAATTCTTTGGTGCCAACGGCAAAGGCGGTAGCGGCAATGATTACAGTGCCGAGAGCATGGCCTTTTTCGGCCAAGCTACCTGGAATATTAACGACGACCTAAGCCTAACTTTTGGCCTGCGTTACTCCGATGAAGAAAAGAGCGCCGACTATATCCCCGACTACAACAACCCCTGGGCAACATTAAATGCTGTCGATCTTAGAAACGCCTTGCTCACCGCAGGCTTGGTTGGCGCCGGCGCGCTGGCTCCTAATGCATCGACAGCCGTAGCCAATGGAACCTTAAATGCGACCTTAGCAGGCGCTGCTGCCGCCGAAGCTTTGGCCGCGGCTAACCAGCCAGTACCGGCCGCAGCAGCCGCAGCATTGGCCGCTGTACAAGGCGCCACCGCCGGAGCAACAGCGCTGTCGGCCTTGCAGTTGGTTGTTCCCTACGACGCTTTCACCGCAAAATATAAAGATGACAACATTTCTGGCACCATCAGCATCAACTACCAGATCAACGAAGACATCAGCACCTACGCACGCTTTGCTCGGGGTTATAAGTCTGGTGGTTTAAACCTAGATCGCGCCGCGGCGGGTACGACGCCTGAGTCGCAAGTGGCCAACCCGGCCGACGTTATCTTTAAGCCTGAACTAGTCGACACCTTGGAATTTGGTTTGAAGTCACGCCTGTTCGATAATCGCCTACAACTTAACGCCGCAGTGTTTTTCCAAGAGCTGGAAGACTATCAATTCCAGAGCTTTACCAGCACCGGCTTTGTGGTACGTAATGCTGCCAAAAGTGAAGGTAAAGGCATCGAGTTAGACTTTGCCTTTAAGCCCACAGAAAACTGGTTTATCTCCGGTGGCGCAGTTTGGCAAGACGTGGCCTATGATGAGTTCCCAGAAGGACCTCTTACCATTGCCCAAACCATCGCCGGCCAGGCGGCCAATACCAATGACCTATCCGGTCAACGAGTGGTTGCAGCCTCCGATTTCACCGCTTCTCTAATGGTGGCCTTCAACCAGCCCATCGGCGATGAGATTGAGATTACCGCCAATGTTAACGGCAGCTACCGCTCTGACTTCTATCGCCAATCATCCAATGAGCCCTTGAGCGAGCAGGATTTCTCCAGCCTCAACGCTACTGTGGGAATCGGCTCACAAGATGGCAGCTGGGCATTAGAGCTATGGGGTAAAAACTTGACCGAAGAAGAAGCTTACGCTTCCTTCGCCTCAACCTTCCAAACCAATAGCATGAGTGCGTTTTTACAAACTCCGCCCAGAACCTACGGTATAACCGCCAAGTACAACTTCTAAGGCGCAAAGCCTGATCGATCCAAGCCCGGCACCCGCCGGGCTTTTTATTGCCTGGACGGCATGTATCAGGTGGTCGCCCGGATGGCGAAGGAACGTGATATTGCCTGACCCATTCCCCTGGAGGGAATTTGGGCTTGGCTGTAAGCCGAGCAGCTGGATGCTGCGAGTCCATGGTATGGTCTAAACCCGATAGCTTAGACTGCCAACAGAACCATTACAGAGGTCAGAGGTTTGATCTTTTAAGCTTAGCACCAGGAGAAACGACGGTTTTGGAAAGTTGTACTTGGCAGCAGCTGCTTCTCCATACCCCAGAAAAAAGAAAACCCCAATCAAGTCGATTGAGGTTTAGGTATTTTTCTAAATCAGTCTAGCTGGTCTAGAAACCTTCAGTGTCATTAAGGAGGAGAGTCACATTAACTGTAATATATGACTGGCCTCTTTCGAGTTAGTTCCAATAAAGTTGAAATTAATTTAAATTTAAAAAAATTAGTGGGCCTCGTCCCAATTATCACCTACCCCGGCCTCTACCAATAAGGGCACATCCAAATTCATGGCCGCCGACATGTGCTCGCATACGCCAGCTACCACTACCTCCAACTCAGATTCTGGTACTTCCAATACCAATTCATCGTGTACCTGCATAATCATACGGGCACCCAAGCCCGAGCTCTCTAACCAAGCATCGACGTCAATCATGGCACGTTTGATAATATCGGCAGCGGTACCCTGCATGGGTGCATTAATTGCGGTTCGCTCGGCCGCTTGACGGCGCATGCCGTTGCGGGCGTTGATTTCCGGCAGGTATAAACGACGCCCCATCAAGGTTTCGACATAGCCTTTGTCCGCCGCTTCTGTACGGGTTTCATCCATATAGCGCTGCACCCCAGGGTAGCGCTCAAAGTACAAATCCATATATTGTTGGGCGTCTTTGCGACCGATATGCAGCTGCTTAGCCAGGCCAAAGGCCGACATGCCATAAATAAGGCCAAAGTTAATTGCCTTGGCGCTGCGGCGCTGGTCCGTGGTGACCTCATCCAGCGCCACCCCAAATACTTCAGCGGCAGTGGCCTTGTGCACATCCAAACCCTGAGAAAAAGCATCCAGCAGGCCTTGGTCTTGAGATAGATGCGCCATAATACGCAGCTCAATTTGAGAGTAATCCGCCGCGACAATTTTACAGCCAGGCTTGGCGATAAAAGCCTTACGTACCTTACGACCTTCCTCAGTGCGGATCGGGATGTTCTGTAAATTGGGATCAGAGGAGGACAAACGCCCCGTGGCAGTCACGGCCTGGTGGTAAGAGGTATGAATTCGACCGGTGCTGGGCTGAATCATCTGCGGTAACTTGTCGGTATAGGTCGACTTTAGCTTCGATAAGCCGCGATATTCCATTAAAACCTTGGGAAGCGGGTAATCCAGCGCCAACTCTTGCAGAACTTCTTCCGCGGTAGACGGCGCGCCTTTCGGAGTCTTTTTAAGAATCGGCAGCTCGAGCTTTTCAAATAAGATAGCGCCCAACTGTTTAGGCGAGCTTAAATTGAACTCCTCGCCAGCGATATCATAAGCCTCACGCTGAATCTGTTGCATGCGCTGGCCCAACTCCAAGCTCTGTTGGCCCAATATATTGGCATCAACTAAAGCACCCTGACGCTCAATCCGTGACAGCACCGACAACAGGGGCAGCTCCAGCTTTGTAAACACCTGGCTGGGGCCATCATCTTGCTGCAACTGTGGCCACAGTGCCTGGTGTAATCGTAGGGTAATATCCGCATCTTCAGCGGCATAGGGCCCGGCAGTTTCTAATGGAATTTGGTTGAAGGTGAGTTGCTTGGCGCCTTTGCCGGCAATTTCCTCAAAGTGGATATTTTCATGCTCCAAATGTACCTGGGCCAAGGTGTCCATATCGTGTCGATTGGCGGTGCTGTTTAAACTATAGGATTCCAACATGGTGTCGAAGGCTATGCCGCGCAGCTCGACCCCGTGGTTGGCGAGTACTGACTTATCATATTTTAAGTTCTGTCCGACCTTGGCTTTGTTTGGGTCTTCCAATAGCGGCTTCATTAGCTCCAGCAAGCGCTCGCGGGAAATCTGCCCGGGCGCATCTAAATAGTCATGGGCGCAGGGAATATATGCCGCTTCGCCGGCGGTGACAGCAAATGACAGCCCCACCATTTGAGCCTGCATATAATCCAGGCTAGTGGTTTCAGTATCAAAGGCAAACAGTTCAGCCTGCTGCAACTTATCCAGCCACGGTACCAAATCGGTCTCGTTCAAAATAATATGATAATCAGTATTCTCAACTTTAGCCGGTTTTTCGCTGCTAACTTCCTGGTTTTCGTCGGGTTTAGAGCTGGTCTTAGGTTTAAGCTTGGTCGCGCTGCCACCTAATTCTTCCACCCAGGCCTTAAACTCCAAATCATCAAACAATGCTTGCAGGGTTTCTGTCTCAGGCTCGGCCTGGTTTAAATCCTCCAGGCTAAGCTCCATTTCCACATCAAGCTTAATGGTAGCCAGGGTATAAGACAGCAGAGCCATTTCTTTGTTGTCCTCGAGCTTCTTGGCCATGGTTTTTGAGCCGCGAAAACCCAGCCCGGCGACTTCATCCAAGCGCTGATAAATACTGTCGATGCTGCCCAAACCCTGCAATAAAGCCAGGGCTGTTTTCTCGCCAACTCCGGGAACACCGGGGATATTGTCGACTTTGTCGCCCATTAGGGCCAAATAATCGATAATCAGCTCGGGCGGCAGGCCAAACTTATCATGCACACCTTGGATATCCATCACCGTGTTGGTCATGGTATTGACCAGGGTCACATGCTCATTCACCAACTGAGCCATATCCTTATCGCCGGTAGACACCACCACTGCCCGGCCCAGCTTGGTGGCTTGGTCCGCAAAGGTACCAATCACATCGTCGGCTTCAACCCCGCCAATGGCGATCAACGGCAGGCCCATAGCCCGGATAATATTGTGAATAGGTTCTATCTGGCAGCGCAGGTCATCGGGCATGGGCGGACGCTGAGCTTTGTACTCTGGATAGATGTCATCGCGGAAGGTTTTACCCTTGGCGTCAAAAATAACCGACACCTCACTCTCAGGGTAATCTTTCTGTAATCGCCGCAGCATATTGATCACGCCCTTAACGGCGCCAGTGGGCAAACCTTTGGAATTAGTTAAAGGCGGCAAGGCATGAAAAGCGCGGTATAGGTAGGAAGAACCATCTACCAGTACCAAGGGGGCGTTTGTGTCCGCTGCGGTCATATTTTTCTCAGAATGGGTGACAAAGGCGCTAAGGATACCCGCCTTTTTAAGGCAACTAAACCCACTCACTCCAATCCCTCAATTGTTACCTAGTGTTACAACTCAACAAGAACCACAAAATATAGTATAAGTTAGTACTCACAAACCCACTTGACACTTAAATTACTGATCTTTACACTTTATTTTCATTGTCCAGGTAGCTTAAAATTCAAACACTGCTACTATGTGTAACACAAAGTAACAAATCCCAAGTATCCGGCAATATCGCCGGGTGTTAAAAGAGCACTGTTAACAATAACAGGCTCGCAAACTTGCCTTTAAAGGAGGGCCGCAAATGAAAAAGCTTGGTATCTATGCAGCCCTAGCACTGTTCATACCCAGTGCTATGGCTGATGATGTAATCCCCACCAGTGTTGCTCTAGCAGTAGCAGAAGCTAGCGCTAACATTAACTGGACTTTAGAAACGGATAACCGAATTGATGCACTGGCATCCATGCAGTTAGCCGACAATCACCAGCGCTTAAACGACGAAATCAGTCGCCAGCTGGAACAGAAGATTGATCGCTTAGTAGCCGTTAAACTGCGCGAAGCCGAGTAAGACCCAGGGCATCATCGTTCCGTTGATGCCCTATTTATTCCCCCCTAAATACCTCATTCAAACTACCTACTCGTTTCCACTTTCCCAACTGCATAACGTCCGCAGGATGCGGTGATAGCTTAGAGAACCTGGATTTTATCTCGGCTTAGCTCTGGCGTTTTATTTTTTAGAGCCGTCCTTCGCCAAGCTCAGGAGGAGCGGATTACGGGCTTCACATCAGATCCATTTTCCCCCGCTCATGGTGGGCCTGACGAACCAACAGAGCCTGGAAAACAAAACCCCAGATCTAGCCCTACATCGTGCAAACGGCCAAGCCTTTAACGACAGCGCTTTTGCTTGTAACTCCACGGAGGCTAGGGCCGGCGGGGTGGTTTGTATTGCCTACAGCTTAAGACTGATAACACAGCAGCAGCTGGTCTACCTGGCTATCCATCCAATCAAAGTAACCGCTGTAAGGGCGTTGCGCCGCCAGCGGGTCCAGCCAAACCACCGGCAAACCTAGGGACTTGGCAAACTTTACCGCCTGGCCCCTTTCGCCATAGGGCTCAGCCAATAAACAAGGTACCGGGTTTTGTTTTAGCTGGCGCTGCAACTGCCACCGCTTTTTTATACTGATACTGTGGCCCTCGCCTCGGCTGACCCAGGCTTGAATAGACAAATCCAATCCTTGGGCTAGATGCTGGTAACCATTATGGTATACCGCCAAAGCTTGAGGCCTGTTGTCTGCTAAGCGCTGCTGCCATAAATCTTGCCGACTTTGCAGCTGCTCCAAAAAGCGCCCTAGCCGTGTATTCACCGCATGGGCGTTGGGCTTAGACTTGAATCGAGAAGCAATCGCCTCGGCTATCAGGGCAACATTATTTGGGTTTAGCCAGATATGCGCATCTCGCTGCCAGTGGCCGCCGTGGTGATGAGTTTGCTCGGGCCAATTCAGCTCTTTAATACGATCTAACTGCAGCGGTATCCGCCCGCCCTGGGCAATGGTTTTAGCCATAAAGCCCTCTAAACCTGGGCCTACCCACACGACTAGATCGGCCGAATAGATAGCCATAGCCTCAGAAGGTTTTAATGCATATTGGTGTGGGCTGGCCCCGGCGTTTAATAAGCTTTTAAGCTCCGCATCATCACCTAGTAACTCTTTGGTAATCAGCCGAAGTGGCTCGATGCTGCTTAGAACAGCGACAGCCTTCGCCTGTGCTGGCAGGCACACAGCCAGGCTTAAACAGATTGGGAATAAAATACTGCGGATAAAACTCATCAAATTAACGCCAGAACATATGCTATGTTATATTGTAACATAGCAACCTAGTGACCAGGGCGCAGCAATGCGAGCCAATATGCCACCGAAACCACCCGCCAAGCTCTCTCAATTTTCCCAGATAGCACAGCTGGCCTGTACCCAGCACGATCATAGCGACTGCATCGACTCGGCATTAGAAAAAGCCAAACACCTGTGCCAACAGAAAAAAGCCCGGCTTACCGACACCCGCGAAAACGTCTTAAAACTTATTTGGGCCAGCCACCAACCGCTGGGAGCTTACGCGATTATGGACGCCCTGCGTGAACGCAGCCAAAAGAGCATAGCCCCGCCAACGGTATATCGCGCCTTAGACTTTTTGCTCGAGCTGGGGCTCATTCACCGTATCAATTCCCTAAACGCCTATATTGGTTGTTTGTCGCCAGAATCTGAGCATCACAGTCATTTCGTAATTTGCCGCCAATGCCATATCGCACTGGAATTTGAACCCGATGTAGTCGAGCATGCACTAACCGGGGTAATTGCCAGCAGTGGCTTTAAAGTTGAAAACCAATCTCTGGAATTAATAGGTCTTTGCCCCCAATGTCAGCAATAACCAGTATCGAGCCCCTAATCCAAGCTGAAAACATTTCGGTTCGCTACGGCGATAAGCTGGTGCTGCAAAATGCCAACCTCAGCCTGCTACCGGGTAAAATCAGCAGTTTAATTGGCCCCAATGGCGCCGGTAAGTCCACCCTCGTCAAAGCTATACTGGGCCTCACCCCCCTGGCTACCGGGCAGGTTACGCGTCGACCAAAATTGCGGGTTGGTTATATGCCCCAGCAACTCAACCTTGACCCCAGCCTACCCATCAGCGCCAGGGACTTTCTGAAGCTGGCCAGTTCCGATCACCGGCAGATAGATACGAATGCCGAGCTATGTGGCATAGCGCAAAAATTACAGCATCCCTTGGCCAAACTATCCGGCGGCGAATTACAACGTATATTGCTGTGCCGTGCTCTGCTGCGACAGCCGCAGCTATTAGTGCTCGACGAGCCCGCCCAAGGGGTGGATGTAAATGGCCAGTCTGAGCTGTACCAGCTAATCGGCCAGCTGCGTGATCAGCTCAACTGTGGTGTACTGATGATTTCCCACGACTTGCACTTTGTTATGGCCGGTACTGACGAGGTTATCTGCTTAAACCAGCATATTTGCTGCCATGGCCATCCTGAAAGCGTCAGCAGCCACCCCGAGTATTTGCGTCTCTTTGGTAACAATAGCGGCGCTGGCGTCGCCATTTACACTCACCACCACGACCACCAACATGACATCCATGGCGATGTGGTCGACCCTCACACCTGCAATCACTGAGCCCCGATGTTAGAAATATTACTGTTCCCCCTATTGACCGCCCTCTGTATTGTTGTGGTTGCCGGTCCACTCGGCTGTTTTGTCGTCTGGCGCCGAATGGCGTACTTTGGCGATACCTTGGCCCACTCAGCTTTGATGGGTATAGCCCTAGCCCTAATATTCTCGATCAATATTCAGCTCAGCATTGTTATCAGCTGTATCGGTCTGGCCTTATTACTCGCTCGCGTACAGCAACAACAAAGCCTGAGCGGCGATACCTGGCTAGGTATCTATTCCCACGCCTGCCTAGCCATCGGTCTTATTAGCATTAGTCTTGCCGGTGAAGGCAATATCGATCTTTATGCCTATTTATTTGGTGATCTGCTCGCGGCCAATGTGTTCGACTGTCTACTTATTGCGACCGTTAGTAGTTTGATCTTGGGGTTTTTGTATTATTACTGGCGGCCGCTGCTCAGTATTTGTTTAAATGAAGACCTGGCCCAAGTAGAGGGTATAGCCGTAGCGCCTCTGCGCGCAGCCTTGATGGTTGCTTTTGCTTTATTGACCGCCATGGCCATGAAGGTAGTGGGGGTGTTGTTAATTACCGCCCTGCTGATTATACCGGCAGCAGCCGCTAGGCCCTGGTGCAAGAGCCCGCATGCTATGGCCGTCTTGGCCAGCCTCATTGGCCTACTAAGTCTTGGCTTAGGTATGTTGGCATCACTGTGGTGGGATATCCCTACCGGCCCAAGCATTGTCAGTGCTGCCAGCGCGCTATTTATGTTGTCGCAACTACGGCGCAGCCGCTCGTATTAAACAATGAGTTTACAGTCAGGAAGATGATTAGATTAAGCACGTTAATTAAGGTCACCCTGGTGGGCCTGGTTTGTAATACCGCACAGGCTAAAGCCATAGTGCTAGGCACTCTGCACTACCCGCCCTATGTCATATGTGACAATAACAGCAACACCGTGACCGGCTTAGATGTAAATATTATGCGGCGGGCCTTTCAACAAATGAAACAGCCACTCATTATTCGCTGCCTGCCCTGGAAGCGCGTTCTACACTTAACCGCAACCGGGGCAATTGATGGCGCCTTCCCAGCGTATTACACACCACAGCGCAGCTCCTGGGCAAACTTTATCAACACTCCGCTGCACTACGACTCTTATGCTATTGCCACCTTAAGAGGCAAGGAATTCAGTGTTCATAACAGCCAAGATATAACCGGCAAAATACTAGTTGTTGGGCATGGCCATTTTATTAGTAAATCTTTTTCAGCCGCGCAGGAATCGAGGTTAATAACAACAGTAGAAGCGAAAAACTCAGACCAAGCACTACAAATATTACAACGTGGTTCAGTCGACGGCTATCTAGATAATGTTGCCGTGATTGACTATACCGCCAGAAGATTAGGTATTGCAGCTAAAATATCAATACTGGAACAACAGCTGGAGCAGCCAAAAAAATCACTCGTTATGCTGTCCAAAAATTCAGCGCAGGCTCTACAAATTCAGCAGCTACTAGAGCAGGCTTTAGCCACCATGCAGCGCAATCAACTTATTAAAGCCCTCACCGATCAGTACTTAAATATACCTCAACTGCAGCCAATCGAGGCTAACGCTGGTTAATAAATTAATGCACACCAGGGATATTTGAAGTCTTAACTAGAGACTGAAAGGTCAGCTTCATTTTTGCCAAATCCAGGGGCGTTGACAAAAAACCATGATAATCGCCACGGGGGTTAACCAATACAATTTGGCCACCGTGGTCGATGGTATAACTTTCGCCCTGGGGCACCTTAACAAAAGGCACGTGAAGTTGGTTGGCCAACCGCTTGATGGTAATAAAATCACCCGTCAGGCCAATAAAATCAGGGTTATAAAACGGTACATACTGCGCCAGTTTGGCCACGGTATCCCGCGCCGGGTCAGCGGTAATTAAAATCACCTGGGTTTGGTCCAATACCTCGCCATTCAGTTCGGTAAGCAACTCATTAAGCAGGGCCATGGTAGTTGGACAAATATCCGGGCAGTGGGTAAAACCGAAAAATACCAAGCTCCACTTGCCTTCAAACCTCTTCTTATTAAACACCTGACCGTGATGGTCCTGCAGTTTAAAGGGCTTCAGCATTCTCGGCGAATCAAGCACATACAAACCATTGATACGCAATTCTTCGTCGGTAATGATACGCGGTGATAACAGCTTATTGATCACCATCATTACCATCAGGGTCATCAACAACACCAAGGCAATAACCGTGAGACGAATATTTTTGTTGCGTTTTGGCAGGGCGGCCTCGCTCATTTAAACTCCAAAGTTCTGCACCGGTAATAGATAATGGTCTAACAGCATAATCATAAATAAAGCCATTAAATACACTATCGAATATTTAAACGTAGCCATGCCCGTATCCGGGCGCTTACTTAACAGCATAACCAAGGCCCAATAAATAAAGCCCAAGCCCAATACCACCGCACCGGCCAAATATAACCAGTTAAGCATGCCGGTAGCATAGGGTAATAAAGTCACCATCAGTAATATAATGCTGTACAGCAAGATATGAATTTTTGTATAACGCTCGCCGTGGGTAACCGGCAACATAGGAATATCGGCTTTTGCGTAGTCGTCTTTGCGGTGTATGGCCAAGGCCCAAAAATGCGGCGGTGTCCAGGCAAAAATAATCAACACCAACAACAAACCGTGGCCACCAATCTCACCCGTCACAGCAACCCAGCCCAATAACGGCGGCGCCGCACCAGCAATACCACCAATGACAATATTCTGTGGTGTAGCCCGCTTTAAAAATAGGGTATACACCACCGCATAACCCAACAAAGAAGCCAGGGTTAGCCAAGCGGTAAGGCTATTGATAAAAACAATCAGCAAAGTCATGCCCATGCTGCCAATGACCAGCGCAAACAGAGCTGCTTGCACCGGCTCAATCCTCCCTTTGGCAAGAGGGCGGTTATGGGTTCGGGCCATCTTCTGGTCAATAGAGCGATCAACCAAGTGATTGACCGCCGCCGCTGAGCCCGCACACAAAGCAATGCCCAAGTTAGCAATAATCAGAACATCGATAGGCACCGCTCCGGGGACTGCCAGCAACATACCAATAACACTGGTCAGTATCATCAGCAACACTACGGTCGGCTTACACAGCTCTAAATAATCACGCCAGCTCGCTCTTGCGCTCACTGCACTGGTACTGGTCGTCATAGGACCTCCCGGATTTATTGTTTTGTTATTGTTAAATCGTAATTTATCTTAACTAGGCACAATAGCAAGAGGGCACCGCCAATATTATGCGCCACCGCCACCGCCAACGGCAAAGCAAACCAAATATTGCTTAAACCTAATGCAATCTGCACACCTAAAGCGCCCGCCAATAGCGGCCATAGCTCGCCCTTACGCGCTTGTTTTAAACGCCATATCAATAATAAACCCAGCAAAAATACCACAATAGCGCCAATGCGATGGCTTAAATGAATTGCCGTCCGCGCGGGCAGGTCGAGAATGCCACCTTCGTAATTTGGGCCTATCTCATGGCTGAAATTGAAGCCTTCCGAAAAATCGGTCTGTGGCCACCACTGCCCCTGGCAGGTGGGTAAATCAGCACAAACTAGAGCGGCATAATTTGAACTGGTCCAACCTCCTAGCGCAATTTGAATCAGTACTAAGATAAGCAACGAGGTAGCCAAACCCATAGGGTCTTTATCTGAACGTTGGCAGTCTCGCTCACGCTCCAAGCGCTTTAAATGCGATAATCGCAGCGACAACAACCATAAAAAGGCCAGGGTCATAAAACCACCTAGCAGGTGTGCGGTTACTACCTGGGGCAATAACTTAAGCGTTACTGTCCACATGCCAAAAGCAGCTTGCACCATGACTAAGCCCAGTAACAATATCGGTAATTTTAACGGCGCCCTAGGAATAATTTTTTGTGCCTTAATGGCAAACACCGCCAAGGCCAGCACCAACAAACCCAGGGTGCCAGCAAAATAGCGATGCACCATTTCCGGCCAAGTCTTTTCAGTATTCACCGGCGCATCGGGAAATAGCTGTTCGGCTGCCTGCTTTTCAATTGCATCATCCGGCCACATTAAATGGCCATAACAACCGGGCCAATCGGGGCAACCCAAACCGGCATCAACCAAGCGCGTAAATGCGCCTAACGCGACCACCACAAAGGCCAGTAAAATAGCCGCAACACAAAGCTGATGCCAACGCCGCAGATAATTTCTTTGCGCATCGGTCATTGCTTACCCTCGTAAGAAATTCTCAACAAATATTTTAGATCTTTAAGTAATTCATTGCCGCTGTGCTGGTGGTTGTAAAACATCATCATATAACCACGTTGGTCGACCAGAAAATAACTGCCCGCCGCAATGGTATCCGCTGGCGCATTGGTGTCCGCCAACCATTGTTGCAATGCCTTTTTATCAAGCTGTGCAAAACGCATTCGAGGATGCTCCTCGCTCAGTTGTTGACGCTGGTCTTGGATATTATCAAAGGCCAGCAAGGTGCGCTCTACTCGGCTAGCTTTATCGGCCAAGCGGATGTGTACCTGCCGGCTTATATACAAATTATTTTTGCAACTTTCCCCACAATCCTTGCTGTACGGAATCAACAAGCGCCATACACCCCCCGTCGCCAATAAATCTGCCCCCTGATCATCCACCAATTTCAATTCTGAAATGAGTTTAGGCGGTGTAAGAATGGTACCGTTATTGGTGGTGCCACTGGGCACCCAGTCAAATTGTTTTGCGGCCACAGCGGCTAATAAACCACCAAATACAATGGCAAACAAAGTAATGCCTTGGCGGCGGCCAATGGCTTTACCTTTAGTGGTTCCGGTCGTCTTGGTTTCTACGGTACTACTCATTTTTGTCTCTTTTGTCATTTTTGTCTCGTTTTAACCACTGCAAACTATTACTGCCGTATAACAGAAATAAGATTACGCAGGCCAGGCTCATAACAAACCACTGCAAGGCATAACCCAAGTGCTTTTCAATGGATACATTCACTTCCGGCCAGCCAGTCTGTAAAGCGCCCTGACTGTCGACCTGCAAACGTAATACCCCCTTGGGATCGCTATCGCTAATCTGATCGGCCATCTCTTCGGTATTGATATAGCCAATTATTTTTGGCCAGTCTGTAGCGGTGGCATAAGTGGGTTTGTTGATCTGGGCCCGATAAACTCGGCCTACAATGGTTAAGCTACCCACGGGAGTTTTGAATTTTGGCAGGCTCTGGCGGCTAATATCACCCTGCACCCAACCGCGATTAACCATAAGCAGCTGACCGCCGCTATAAAAAGGCATGATCACATCAAAGCCAACTCGGCCCTGTTTAACCCGATTATCGAGCAGCCAATAATGCTCGCTATCAAAGGTACCCTCGGCTGAAACCAAACGGTAGTTTTCTAAATGGCTGTCGCGCCAGCTAACCGCGGGCTTTCGTTTAGCCTCGGCAAAATCATCTAATAGCTGCCGTTTTTGTTCCGCTCTATCCAGCTGCCAGAAACCCAAAAAAAGAAGAAAAGGTAACAACAACGCGCATAAGAGCGATAACTTTAGGTCAAACTTCAGTGTTACACTGCCATCATCAAACATTGGGAGCCAAGCCATGCTGCATAAAATACTTATAGTGATATTGTTTGTGGGAGTTTTACTCTCACTTTCAAGCGGTTTATATTTTTTACTTAAAGATTTTAATGAATCGAAAAAAATGCGCTACGCCCTGTCGATTCGTCTATTGCTGGCGAGCTTATTAATAGCCGTTATGGTTCATGGCTTTTACAGCGGAGCGCTTAGCCCTACAGCGCCTTGGGATTCCCGCATTCACGCCAAACAATCTGACGTGAAGGGGGAATAACACACCACACCCTACAGCCCCTCTTATTATTATGAGTGCCTTCCCTAAGCAAATAACTTAACCAAATACATAGACATAGATAAATAGGCCGACCCAAACTACATCAACAAAATGCCAATACCAACTGGCAGCGTCAAAGCCAAAACTATCATCATGGTTAAAGTGGCCTTTAAATAGCGACCGCAATAACATCACCAACAACATAAAGGTACCCAAGGTAACATGCACACCGTGGAAACCCGTCAATAAAAAGAAGGTGGCGCCGTAAATCCCTGACTCTAGAGTTAAGCCTAGCTCTTGATAGGCATGGATATATTCTTCGATTTGCAAGATGACAAACCCAATACCCAGTAAAACGGTAATAGCCAGCCACAGATTGAATTTCTTGCGGTTAGCTGCTTTTAATGCGCTGTGGGCGATATGCACAGTAACACTGGAAGATAATAATATGATGGTATTCCACATTGGCAACCAGCCGGATAAAGCCGCCCAACTCATGCCGGGGAAACTCATATTTTCTTTTGGCCCCAGCACTTTAGCAGCGTCGCCATTAGCGGCCATATCAGGTGTTACCATAACCGGCCAGTCACCAGTATAACCTGGCCAAAGTATATCGTTACCTGCGCCGGCATCACCCTCTGCGGCCAACCAAGGGCCAACCAAGGAGCGCACATAAAACAACGCGCCAAAGAAGGCAGCAAAAAACATCACTTCGGAAAAGATAAACCAGCCCATACCCCAAACATAGGATCGTTTTAGCTGGGTGCTGTTCATGCCACGGATATTTTCTGAAATCACAATGGAGAACCAGCTCCAAAGTGTGAAGGCAAACATTAACGATCCGCCCCAAAAAATCATTTCTCCGCCGGTGCCATTGAGCATATTGCCCGCACCATAAACGGTGAGAAACAAACCGATGGAGGCACATATCGGTAATTTACTTTGTGCCGGAACATAATACTCTTCATGCTCTAGGCTTTGTTCTTCTGACATAATCATCCCCGCCTTTATCTGTGGTTTTAGGGGTTGCTAGTTAATACTGGCAATCGTTGCAGCTGACTGCGTAATATCAAATAAGGTATAAGAGAGTGTGATGGTTCTCACCGTTTTGGCGACATCTAAGTCGACAATAAATCGCAGCGGTAACTCCGCACTCTCCCCGGCTTTTAATGGCTGATTGTTAAAACAAAAACATTCAGTTTTATGAAAATACTCTGCGGCCTTATACGGCACCAAACTCGGTACCGCCTGGCCTACCATATCGCGAGAGGTATTGTTTTTAGCATAAAACTTAACCTCAATTTCCTCGCCTGGATGCACTTTAATACTCTTTAACATGGGCTTAAATTCCCACGGCATAGTTTCATTATTGGCGGCGAAGAATTGCACGGTAATAGTACGGCTTTTATCAACCTCAGCGGAAACCGCTTGGTACTGTTCACCAGTCTTGCCATTAAGACCGGTGATATCACAAAACACATCGTAAATAGGCGGCATGATCCAAACAGCAAAAATAAACATGCCCACCACCGTCACCAATAACTTGGCGACTAACTTGGTGATGGCCTGCTGTGGATTAAATGCCATTGCTTACGATATCTGTGGTGGTTTGGTAAAGGTGTGGTAAGGCGCAGGTGATGCCACCGTCCATTCCAAACCTTCAGGGTTATCCCAAACTTCCGCAGTAGCACCACGCTTGCTGCGAATGGTGGCAATAACATTAAACAAAAACAGTATTTGCGCAGCACCAAATAAGAAAGCGCCAACACTGGAAATCATATTCCAATCAGCAAACATCATATTGTAGTCGGGAATCCGACGCGGCATGCCCGCTAAACCAGCGAAGTGCATTGGGAAGAAGGTTAGGTTCAAACCAATAAATGCCATCCAAAAATGCGTTTTACCCATGGTCTCGTTATACATATTGCCGCACCATTTTGGTAGCCAATAGTAAACGCCAGCAGTAATAGAAAAGATAGCTCCAGGCACCAACACATAATGAAAATGCGCAACCACAAAATAGGTATCGTGATATTGGAAATCCGCCGGCGCAATCGCCAACATCAAACCAGATAGACCACCGATGGTAAATAGAATCACAAACGCTACTGAAAATAGCATCGGTGTTTCAAAGGTCATCGAACCACCAAACATGGTGGTAACCCAGTTAAACACTTTCACCCCGGTCGGCACGGCAATCAGCATGGTCATATACATAAAGGCCAGCTCACCCACCAAGGGCATGCCCACGGTAAACATATGGTGAGCCCAAACTACGAAGCTTAAAAAAGCAATCGAAGATGTCGCGTACACCATTGATGAATAACCAAACAAAGGCTTGCGCGCAAAGGTCGGTATAATTGCCGAAACAATACCAAAGGCCGGTAAAATCATGATGTAGACTTCAGGATGACCGAAGAACCAAAATACATGCTGGAACATTACCGGATCACCACCGCCAGCGGCGCTGAAGAAGCTGGTGGCAAAATGAATATCAAACAGCATCATGGTAACTACCGCAGCCAATACCGGCATCACTGCAATCAGCAGGTAGGCGGTAATTAGCCAAGTCCAAACAAACAACGGCATCTTCATCATGGTCATGCCAGGGGCGCGCATATTCAATATGGTGGCGATGATATTGATTGAGCCCATGATTGAAGAGGCGCCCATAATATGAACTGCAAAGATAAAGAAGGTCACACTCGGTGGCGCATACTCGGTCGACAATGGTGCATAAAAAGTCCAACCGAAGTTGGGCGCTCCACCATCCATCAACAGGGTTGACGACAACATTGCAAAAGCAAAAGGAAGAATCCAAAAGCTCCAGTTATTCATTCTTGGCAAAGCCATATCTGGAGCACCGATCATCATCGGAATCATCCAGTTTGCCAAGCCAACAAAGGCCGGCATAACCGCGCCAAAGACCATTATCAAGCCATGCATGGTCGTCATCTGATTAAAAAATTCTGGTTCAACTATTTGTAAACCAGGTTCAAATAATTCCGCGCGAATAACCAGGGCGAAAACACCACCCAGTAAAAACATCGCAAAACTAAACCACAGATACATAGAGCCAATATCTTTGTGGTTGGTGGTATACAACCACCGAGTAAAACCTTTCGCAGGACCGTGAGCCATTGTCCGCCTCCCCTTATTTAGCTTGCTTGGCTTTTAAAACATCAATTGGCTGAACAGTGTCACCCATATTGTTGCCAAAAGCATTGCGTTGATAGGTAATTACCGCAGCGATTTCAACCTCAGAGAGCTGAGGCCCATAGGCTGCCATGGCGGGATTATTGGGGCTACCGTTAATCACCATATCAAGGTGGCCTGCAACCGAGCCGGTTGCAATTTTGCTGCCTGCAATTGCAGGAAATGTTGGTGGTAAGCCCTTACCGTTTGGCTGGTGGCAGGCGGCACACACCTTGTTGTAAACCGCTTCACCTTGGCTATACATTTCATCAAAATTGAACGTTTTGTTGGTCAGCTCTTTAAGCTTGGCCGCAGTCGCTTTGCGCTCCGCCAACCAAGTTTCATATTCTGCCTGAGGTAGAACCTTAACCACAATCGGCATAAAGCCGTGATCTTTACCACACAACTCAGCACACTGGCCACGATATACACCAGGCACCTCAGCTTTGGTCCAAGCGGTATTCATAAACCCGGGGATAGCATCTCGCTTCACCGCTAAGTCTGGCACCCACCAGGAATGGATTACATCGTTGGCCGTCACCAGGAAACGAACTTTTTTACCTTCTGGGATCACCAACGGCTCATCCACCTCCAGCAAATAGTTTTTATTCTTAGGCACCTGGTTGCTAATTTCTTCGGGGGGGGTAGACAGCCTAGAGAAAAAGCTGACATCTTCGCCAAGATATTCGTACTTCCAATACCATTGGTAACCGGTAATCACCACATCGAGGTCGGCATCTTTGGTATCGTAAATTTCTCGCAAGGTCTTTGTGGCTGGAACCGCCATAATTACCAGAATGATAAAAGGTAATACCGTCCAAATAATTTCGAGAAAAGTGTTTTCATGGAAGTTGGATGATTTGGCACCATTGGCTTTACGATGAGCAATCATGGTGTAAAACATTACACCAAATACCACCACACCTATGCCAATACACCAATACAAAATATCCATGTGCAGCCCATAAATATCACGGCTGATGGCAGTTACGCCCTCCGTCATATTTAAAGCCCAGCGTTCTGGTTGCTCAGCAAACGACTGTTGCGAAACAGTCCCCAGCGCAATACCAGTCAGCAACCAGGTACAAAACCTGCTAGCTCTGTCAAACATCGCTTTGAATCTCCGTGTAGCTATTTATTTTTATTGCTTACTACGTCGGCGGTGCCCGTTAAAATCTTCACGGTAAGGCATCCCCCGGTTGGTTCGGAGTGGTTTATTCAGCTTGGAATTTATTCCCGCACTAATTAGGTCAACCACGACCCTCTGGTTTACGGTGATTTCGTTAAAAAAAACACGCTATGTTATTTATTATTATTGCTTACTGTTGTTTGTGGTTATTAACAAACTGTTTTTTATTTAGAATAGTTTTAAAAAATAGTTAAACAGTTACTTACATCGTAATCCCCACGGAAGATCTCAATAAATGACACTTTCCAGACGGTAAAACCAACGCTATGCGACAAATTGTCGCGACTACAGCACCGCTAAGAAGGCCACAAGGCGGGCTGCTTTGTCAACGTTTTATAGCTATTTATTTAATTTGAAATTTCTACTCATCTCGAATCGCTATTTAAAAAAATATTTTAATAGAAGCAAAATTTTGAATATTTCCGCTAATTTCCCTGCAATGTTTTTAAAATTAAAGGAAAATAGCCACATGATTTAGAGAGCCCTTATGTTAAACCACCGCCCCGTTTTTCGCTTAGCCATACCCATGTTGCTCAGTAGCATAACCGTGCCATTATTTGGTTTGGTCGACACCGCTGTGCTCGGCCATCTCGACAATGCAAAATACCTAGCCGCTGTCGCCATTGGTACCTCAGTGGTCAGCTTCGTTTTATGGAGTCTAGGCTTCTTGCGGATGGGAACCACCAGCATGGGCGCCCAGCAAATGGGCCGGCAGGATTTCCACGGTCTAAAACTATTGATCTGGCAGAGCCTAATTTTAGCCCTGCTGCTGGGCCTGCTACTCATTGCATTGGCGCCCTGGCTAACCCCCTTGGCCGTTGCACTTATGCAAAGTGGTGACAAGCTGGCCCCCTTGAGCCAGGAATATATAAGTATCCGGCTGCTAGGTGCACCGGCAGCGCTTGGGGTTTACGCCATAGTTGGCTGGTTTATTGGTTTGCAAAATACCCGGCCGCCGCTCTATATGGCGATATTTGCCAACGCTATTAATATCGCTTTTGATCTACTATTTGTTATCGGTTTTGGCTGGAATAGTGCCGGCGCAGCCCTAGCCAGCGTATTGGCCGACTACAGCGGCCTTGCCCTTGGTTTATGGATGGTCTGGCGCCATTACTGTCGCTTTCCAGCAACAAAATCCATAAAACCGCTGTTATTGTCCTGGTCACACTACCGTCAGCTACTCACCGTCAACCGCCAGCTATTTGTCAGAACACTGTTTTTACTCGGCAGCTTGAGCTTTTTCACTGCACAAGGAGCTCGTTTTGGCGAAGTTACCCTGGCTGCCAACGCCATATTGATGCAGCTGGTGTACCTAACCTCCTATGGTTTGGATGGGTTTGCCCATGCCACCGAGGCACTCATAGGCAAAGCCATTGGCAGCCGTAATAAAGCCGCCTTCCAATCAGCCTGCCTCACTGCTGGGCTGTGGTCGGCTTTTGTAGCAATCTTATTTAGCTTAGGGTTTTGGCTATTTAAGCCGGGCTTAATGGCTCTCTTTAGCAACAACCCCGAGGTCAATGCCCTGGTCGAACTGTATTACCCTTGGCTGCTAGCGCTACCCTTAGTCTCGGCTAGCGCCTACCTGCTTGATGGAATTTTTATCGGCGCCAGCAAAACCGGCGATATGCAATTATCGGTCATTGCCGCGGTGCTGCTAGTATTTCTACCGATTTGGGGGCTTAGCCAGGGCTGGGGCAACCATGGCTTATGGCTTGCTTTCACTTGCTTTAATGGCGCCAGGGGACTATTTTTAGGCATAGCTTTTTACTACCGTCGTAAAACAGCCTGGCAGTAGCAGATAGGTTTGATGGGCACTGGTTAACATTCCAGACAGTCGGTGGCATATAGACCGACCAATGGGGAGCATAGCCAAGCATTAGGAAGTAAACTTAATGCACGTAACAGATATTTAGCCTAGCGCAGAACCACCAGCGCTAATTTTTCATCCCGCTGCCAGGCAGCTAATTTGGCCAATTATATCCAGCATCAATGATAGAATTTTATAACCAAAAACTCAGCCGTATCGGAGCATTGATTGCGCAGGCGAATAGCGAACAGCAACATGGCTGGGCGTTAGAGAAGTTTCTGCGCGCTAAAGCCAGCTCCCTGCACCGTAGCATTAATACGGTAGAAACTGATCCGGTTGAAAGTCTTATCGGCTTTGTTCGCAATTACATTAATTCCAGCCCTATCGATTTGGCCGAATTTAAGCGTAATACCATCGAAGCTCATATCGAGGCTGAAACCGAGCCTTTATTTAATATCGCGACCGATTATTTCCTCAAGCCACTCGAGCTGACTGAAAAACACACTGGCTTGCTAATGCTAATGGATGCGGCTTATTTGAGCCACCGTCTGCTAGAAGAGGTCAATGACCATTTTTTAGCAAACAGCAACATCACCCTGTGCTCCAGTGACAATACCCAGGCCAATCTCATTATGCACGCCCTAATCGGTGAAGAGTTCGCCAATGAACTCGATACCGCAGTTTACTATTCTACCGAAGCCCTAATGAGCAATACCCAGTTATTCAAGAAGCCTGAGTTTTTACTTTTTGTAAAATCCAAACTGCAACACAAGCCATCATGCTCCGGCTTTGAAAATGACAGTTCGGTCAAGTTGTCGTTTTCTTGCTTAGAATAGACTCAATGCTGCTTAGGCGGAAAATCCAAAATTTGAACCACCTGCTTTTTTTCTTCCTCGCTGACATTAACCCGAGTCTCTAATACACGCGGCTGCGGTTTAAAACGCATTTCCTCTTTATAGTCGCAGGCCACACATTCACGCCAGTCTTTATCATCTAAATTGTAAACCACCAATTTATCCATGGCCGAACATTTTGGGCATACCGCGCCGGCAATAAATCGCTTCTTTTTTGAATAGGCCATATTAGTTACCTCCACCAATGCCGCTATGTCTTAACAGGGCGTCGGTGTTTGGCTCGCGCCCACGAAACTCGGTAAACAAGGCCATGGCCTCGCGACTACCACCCTGTTCTAAAATACTGTGCAAAAAATCTTGGCCCGCCGCCGGAGCAAAAATTCCCTCTTGTTCGAACCGAGAAAACGCATCCGCCGATAATACCTCGGCCCATTTGTAGCTATAGTAGCCGGCCGCATAACCGCCAGCAAAAATATGCGAAAAACTATTTTGAAATTTATTAAACGACGGCGGTACCATCACCGCCACCTCTTGCCGTACCTGGTCCAATACCGCTTGCACCGGCAGGGGTTCATCTACTTGATAATTTAGATGCAAGCTAAAATCAAACAGGGCAAATTCAACCTGCCGTAGCATTTGCATCGCCGACTGGAAATTTTTTGCCGCCAGTAACTTGTCCAGCAAATCATCAGGCAAGGCTTCTGCCGTTTCAAAGTGTTCTGAAATCATCGGGATAACATCTTTATGCCAACACCAATTTTCTAGAAACTGGCTGGGTAATTCCACCGCATCCCAAGCCACACCATTAATACCACTCACCGCTGCCACCTCCACCTGAGTTAGCATATGGTGTAAGCCATGACCAAATTCATGGAATAAAGTGGTGACTTCATTGTGATTTAACAACGACGGCTTATCGCCTAATGGCGGAGTAAAGTTACAGGTAAGATACGCCACCGGTAACTGCAAACCCTGTTCAGTGCTACGCCTTACCCGACATTCATCCATCCAGGCGCCACCACGCTTGTGTTCTCGCGCGTACAAATCTAAATAGAAATACGCCACCGCTTGGCCGTTTCTACTGACTTGGTAAAAGCCAACATCAGGGTGCCAAACATCGGCCTCTTGCTGTTCAATATCGATGCCAAATAATTTTTTGGCCACCGCAAACAAACCCTGACAAACCTTCGCTGCCGGGAAATAAGGGCGTAGCTGCTCTTGCGACACCGCGTATTTTTCTGTTTTTAACTGCTCGCTGTAAAACGCCAGATCCCAGGCTTGCAACTCGCCGACCAAACCCTTGGCGGCGGCAAAAGTAGCCAGCTCGTGCACGTCCTGCTTGGCACCGGTACGGCTTTTTTCCGCCAACTGCTGTAAAAAACTCACTACCTGTTCTGGCGCTTCGGCCATCTTGGTCGCCAGAGATAATTCGGCGTAGTGATTAAAACCCAGCAATAAAGCCAGCTCATGCCGCAGCGCCAAAGTCTGCTCGATCAAACCGCTATTGTCCCAGGGGCCTTGGTCCTCATCTAAGCGAAAGCTGTTTTGGCTGGCACGGCTAACATAGGCCCGGTATAACTCTTCGCGCAGCTTACGGTTTTCCGCATACTGCATCACCCCTAAATAGGAGGGGATATCCAACGTAATCACATAGCCGTCCACACCTTTTGCTTCGGCCTGGGCCTTAGCACCGGCTATTTGGCTCTCGGGTAGGCCCTGCAATTCGTTGACCTCATCTAGCCGTTTGTACCAAGCCTGGCTGGCATCCATCACATTATTGGAAAATTGAGTACTGAGTTTAGACAAGGCCTGCTTAATCTCAGCGAAGCGGGCTTTTTTATCGTCTGCCAAGGCCACCCCCGCCAATCTAAAATTGCGTAAAGCGTGGTGGATACTTTGCTGCTGTGCCTGGCTTAGTTGATTAAACTCAGCACTGACGGCCAAGTTTTGGTAGGCCTGGTATAGCCCCTGGTGTTGGCCCATCTCCGTGCTGTACTGGCTCAATTTAACAACGCAGCTATTGTAAGCCTCACGCAGCTCATCACTGTTTTGCACCCCATTCAAATGGCCAATGGGTGACCAAGCCTTGTTGATCACATCGTCACGTTGCTCAATCGGCTCAACCAAGTTGTCCCAAGTGGCTTGCCCCAGGTTTTCCAGCTGCTGCTCCAACTCGGCCCTGGCCTGGCTCAACAGCTGGTCAACAGCGGGTTCAATATGTTCTGGTTTTATTTGGCTAAAGGGGGGCAGGCTGTGGTCTTGCAACAACGGGTTGGCATTGCTCATAGTATTAAACCGACGGTAGAGGACTGTTTGGTTCTGCTAATATTTGGGCACGCAAGGAAAATAACAAGCGTGGCTGGCCAGTTTATTCACGGCGGCGAGCTAGGCTTTAGCGCTGCCATTACGCCACCAAGGCCAGCCAAATAGGGTTTTCAGCGGCTACCTGCGCAATTAATGTTCACCGCGATTCAATAGGTGCCAAGCACTCATAAAAACCGTAGACTTCGGCTTTTATAGTTTACCCCTGAATCGGTGCCCATCATGTCGTCATCCAAGCCAGCAAACCCTGCCCTTCGCTCACACCAAGGCATATCCCCGCAACTGGGTGAGCGAACCATGGTCGACCCCGCAGCGGTAGTCATCGGCGATGTAGAGCTGGGCGATGACTGTTCCGTTTGGCCCGGGGCAATCATCCGCGGTGATATGCACAAAATCCGCATTGGCCATAAAACCAGCGTGCAAGACAATGCCGTGCTGCACATCACCCACGCCAGCGACTTTAACCCCGGCGGCTGGCCCCTAACGATTGGCACAGAAGTCACCATCGGCCATTCGGTTAACCTGCACGGCTGTACTTTGGGCAACCGTATTCTGGTCGGTATAGGCTCCATCATCATGGACGGTGCGGTAGTAGAAGACGAAGTGGTAATCGGCGCCGGCACCCTGGTGCCACCCGGTAAAACACTTAAAAGCGGCTACCTGTATGTTGGCTCACCCTGCAAACAAGCCCGCGCCCTAAGTGACAAAGAACGAGCCTTCTTTCCCTATTCAGCACAAAACTACTGCAAGCTAAAAGACCAATACCTGGCCGAAGACTAAAAAGCCCCGACGCCGGCCGCAAGGCCTGCCCTTAGGCTACTAACTATATCGCTTGCAGCAGCTTTAAAAACCCATCAGTTTCTTTGGCATTAAGATTTTTAAGCAACGACTCTGACCTTTTCGCCAGGGTTGTTGAAGCGTGGCTAAATATTTCTTCTCCGGCGGCAGTTACCCTAACCAAGCTAACCCGCGCATCGCGGCTGCTGGACTCTTTTACTACCAGCCCGATTTTCTCCATTGGCATCAACATACGGGTCACACCAGAAGCCGTTCGACCCAGCGCCTCAGCCAAATCTATGCGCCGCAGCGACTTATCAGGTGCCTCCATCAAACTCTGTAAAACCATATATTCCGTCAAACCAATACCATGGATAGCCCCCAGGCTATTATCCAAATGTTTGCTGATCATAGCGCTATGCAGCCATAGGCTTTTAGTAATAGCCGCGCACTTTGTTTCATTATTCATTGCAATATACTTCTTATGTACTTGAGCAGTGAAGTATATTGCAAGATACAGGTGTTGGCAACAACGACCAATTAGGCACTACCAAGGTTAGCCGGCCGGCGTTTTTCAAGATCGATGGCTAACCTTGGGATTTCGCCTCAAAGAACAAGACGCAAATCGTACAGCGTATCCAGCTTTTAATAACGAGAGCTACTCAACACAACATCGGCATGGGCCCATGCCTGCTCAAACCGTTTTTCAATCACCGCCAATAGCTCGGTTTTACCCTGAGCTTTTAACGCCTGTTGCAAGCCAAACAAAGAAAAACCATTCGCCGGGTTATTGCGTAAGTCTTCCCAGTACACCACTTCGGCTTCAGCAGGCAGCTTGGCTTCCAATAACACTGCACCTAAGAAATGACGCACCGGAAAATACCAATCCGGTGGTTCATTATAGGGAAGGCCATCTTCCAGCCGCACCGCCCTTTCCAAGTGAGTAATAGCATTATGAAAATCCTTCTGCTTTGCCGCCAACTCGCCACTAAGCACCTCTTCGGCAATCGACAGCAACGCCGCCGCCGCACCAAAACCAACATAATATGCCTCATCTTTTTCAACCAGCTTTCGTAACTGCAGTAGCTTATTCAGCTCCTTGCTAGCCAGCTTGGTTTTGCCGGTATGGACATAAGCCATACCCCGCCCGTAATGCCAGATACCGCGCCTAAAACGGGACTTTTCATTTGGCTGCGGTTGCGCCAATATCTCCGCCCACTGCGCAAAACGTACCATGATAAACAAGGGCTGGCTCATAAACGTTTCATTAAGCCCCCAGGTGTTCTCGCCCCCATTCGCGGCAATTCGCTGGGCTACCTTTTTGCCTGCGTTTAGCGCTTCCTGGCTGCGCCCCTGAAACATAGCCGACCAAGCTAAAAAGTGTAGGTTATGCGGATAGTAGGCAAGCGGGTAAAGCCCCTGTGCACGACATTGGGTGATATACCCCTCGTCCGCTTGCACCGCCAAGAGGTTGGCTTTGCGCGAGTCCTCATAGCGCCCGACACGCATATAGATATGTGATGGCATATGCAGCAAATGACCAGCGCCCGGCATCAAACCACCCAGAATATCGGCACTGGCAACTCCGAGCTCAGGACGAAAAGCCTCAACCGTATGAATAAGGTAATGGTGAGCCCCCGCGTGCTTAGGGTTGCGTTGAATAACAGACTGCAAAGTTGCCATTATCTTTTCGGTATGGGGCTTAGGGGAACCGTCGGGGTACCAATAGTCCCAGGGGTTGGTGTTCATAACAGCAGCGGCATACAGTGTGGCGGCATCCAAGTCGTCTGGGTATTTCTTTACCAGCGCCGCCATCGCCACAGCATAAGCGGCATCCAACAGTGATCGCTCGACGTTGGGGTCAAGGCTATAGCGCGTTGCCATGGCGTCTATATACCCCTGCTCCCGCGCAGACACGCTAGCTTTTAAAGCAACAGCCTTTTGAATGGCGGCATAAGCCTTAGGTGCAACAGACGCCTGCATGGGTAAATTCAAATTGGGACCCAGGGCTAAAGACATTCCCCAATAGGCCATCGCATTTTGCGGATCAAGCCGGGCGCTTTCTTTAAACGAGCGCAGAGCCTCAGAATGATTAAAGCCCAGCGTTAGGCGATAACCTTGGTTAAAGAAGTATTGCGATTCCGGCTTGCCAGTGGTCACCGCAAAATGATGGTTACCGAGGCCCTTCAGAACAGGAGCAATAGCGCCGGCAGCGGTATCAGGGTTGGCTGTTAGCGCGCGCGGATCGTGCACCTGTGCTACGGCAGGCACCCGCAGCAATAAACTGATAAAAACACTAGTAATAACAACGATGAGAGAAAACTTCATTAGCGGGCCTCTTAATATAAGGTACTTGGTTAAGCTTAAAACTCTGGTAACAAAATATAACCGGGTTCTTACAACGGGGTGAAATCACCATCAAAAAATAATATTATGAATTGCCGTTGCTTGGGACGACAAATACCCAAAAACAAAATGTAAACCGGAACAACAGCGACGAGTAACTACCCGGGATATAGTCATAAAACATTTACACAATACATTCTATTGAATCAATCACAGTATTGTTCAGAAGATAACATTGAGCTATTCAGTAAACGACGCGACTTCGCTTTGGCTCAAATTCCGCCATTGACCCTCTCCAACATCTAGCGACACTGTGCCAATTTTCTCACGGTGCAAACTAAGTACTCGGTTGCCTACCGCTGCAAACATACGTTTAACCTGGTGATACTTGCCTTCGGTAATTGTTAACAACACGGTTTTATCACCAATAATTTTGAGTGTCGAAGGCAAGGTGAGCTGCTGTTCGCCCTGTAACTGAATGCCGCGCTTAAACCTAGCGATCAGCTCATCAGCCGTGTCTTCAGCAATACCACGGCTTAGGCCAACACGATACACCTTCTGGCAGCGCTTGGCAGGCACCGTTATATTGTAGGTCCAACGCCCATCATCAGTGATCAACACCATACCCGTGGTGTCCACATCCAAGCGACCTGCTATGTGCAATTCTGAAATATTGTCGATGTCTAATTGATTGAATAAAGACGGGTGATCACCATCAGTATTTGAACAAAGGGTACCCGCAAGCTTGTGCATGAGAATATAACGGAAAGCGCGCGGCTGCAGTCGCTGACCATATAGGGTAATAATATTGTTCTCATGAACCTGAGTTGATTCACCAATATCGGTGCCGCTAGCGATGCCGTTAACCACCACATCGCCGGCAGTTATCCGCTGAACGGCTTCAAGCTTTGTTAACTCGGTACTTTTACAGATGAATCTATCTAAACGCATGGTGGACATCGTAAACGACGGCTGGGCCGGGCATTATGCTAGCTCCGCAGGAATTATCAATGGCTGTTGCTATCGAGATAGCCACAAATAGACTAAGCTTAGCGCCTATTATAATCATACCGAGTCGCTAATTTATTATGCTAAAACAAGGTGTTATCGTCTTGGCCGCGCTACTGTGCCTACTCTCTTGTGGCAATAAAACGGAACCGGCCACAGATAGCAAGCAGCAAAATTCCGCCGCCACGCCAGCAGTATCGCCAAAATCATCACAGCAAAACCGCAAAACCGTGCTGCCCCCAGCAGCGTTGCTTAGCGAACACCGTGATTGGCAGCAGATAAAACAGCTAGGTGTTATCCGCGCATTAAAACTTAATTGGGAGCAGCCCAACAGCCTGCCTCGATCTGGAGTAACGAGCCGTTTCCATATTGAATTATTCAATCAATTTGCACAGCAACATAAGCTAACCGTGCAATGGATTAACGTTGCCAATTTAAATGAAATGTTTGATCTGTTGCGCCAGCACAAAGCTGACATTATTCCGCGCCACCTCAGTATTACCACGCAGCGGCTGCAAACAATCAGCTTTAGCCAACCCCTGGTGTTAGACCGCGAACTGTTAGTCGCCGCAGCCGCCACGGTAAAGCCAAACTCGCAGCAAGAAATTACCGTTCATTTACCGCAGGGCAGTGCCTATATAGAATCTGTGAGCCAACATTTCCCAACTTGGAAAATTGAAATCATTAAGGACAATTTAAATCAAGAAGAGCTAGCCAATGCCCTGCTTGAACAACGCTATAAATATAGCGTATTGGATAAATCATCCTATCAAACCTTACGCAGTTATCGTCACGACCTACAAGCCTTATTAACCTTGCCAGGCACCAGAAAACTGGCGTGGGCGGTAAGTCAAAATAATGATAGCTTGCTAGACCAGCTTAATGCGTTTATCTCGGTCCATCATATAAGCATCAATATGGCTCAGGCGCGCACCTTAGACCTAAAACAAATGCAGCTGCAAAATCTGCCTTTACGGGTAATCACCCGTAACAGCCCCGAAACCTATTTTATGTGGCGCGGTGAACTTGTAGGTTTCGAATACGAACTGATGCGGGAGTTTGCAAAGCGTCACCAATTACGGCTGGAAGTAATAGTGGCGCAGTCTTACCAAGAAATGGTGCAGCTACTGGAACAAGGCAAGGGGGACGTTATCGCGGCAGCGTTGTCGAAAACCGACAGCCGGGCCAAGCAACTGACCATGAGCAAAAAATACAATATGGTCAGTGAAAAGCTTGTTAGCCACAAAAATAGCAAACCCATCAAACAATGGCTTGATTTAAAAGGCCGCAGCATTAGCATCAGAAAATCGAGTGCATTTTGGCCAACGGCTCAACAATTGGCACAGCAATATGGCGCCCTGCTAATTGCCGCCGATGAAGCCCTATCAACTGAACTGCTTATCGCCCAGGTAGCGAATAAGGAAATAGACCTGACCATTGCCGACAGTAATTTACTGGCCATAGAGCAGCAGTTTAGAGCTGAAATTATTAGCCCGCTAACCCTGAAAGAAGGCATTCCTTATGCCTATGCGGTGCGAAACAACAACCAGCAACTGCTGATGGCGCTAAATAGCTTTGTTAAAAAAGAGTACCGCCAACTGTTTTTCAACATTGTTAAAAATAAGTATTTTAGTAACACAAAAAAGAAAAAGCAGTATCGCGCCAAGCGTATACAGGCAAATTCAAACCTGTCTCCATACGATGATATGGTGAAAGCTAAGGCAAGGGAATACCAATTTGATTGGCGTTTAATTACCGCGCAAATGTATCAAGAGAGCCGCTTTAACCCCAAGGCAAGGTCATCCGCTGGTGCCCAGGGTTTAATGCAGGTATTGCCAAGAACCGGCAAAGAAATGGGTTTCACCGACCTCACCAACCCACAGCAATCTATTGCTGCAGGTATTCAATACCTTGATTGGAGTAGAGCACGCTTTAGTAAAGACTTACCCCTGCAAGAGCAAGTCTACTTTTCACTGGCGGCCTATAATGCAGGCTTTGGTCATGTAAAGGACGCACAACGCCTGGCCAAACAAATGAACCTGCGCAGTGACAAATGGTTTAACAATGTAGAAACGGCAATGCTATTGCTACAGCAGCCAAAATATTACAAGAAAACACGCTTTGGATATTGTCGCGGCAGTGAGCCCGTTAATTACGTTCGCCAAATTCAACAGCGCTATTTAAGCTATGTTGAAATAGTACAATGAATCCATCAAAGCTTTAATGTACAGGCCGGGCTAAAGTCACCGGCCTAATAAATTTAGTCTGCTTCTAAATCGTCATCGCTCGGCTCTGACTGCTTTTGTATGCCCAACAAAAAATTCTGCAGGGTTTCGTCTCTGCACTCACGATAATGCTTATTTTCAGGCTTGCGGAAAAACGCACTCAATTCATGTTTACTTAACGTCATATCTGCCAGCTTTAGCACTTCCAGTATATCCTCAGCTTTTAAATTCAGTGCAATGCGCAACTTTTGGAATACCATATTGTTATTCAAGTAGTCTGCCGGCTTGGGCTGCTCGCCTTCGCGCTTGCCACGCTTTAAGTTAATAAAGCCATTAAGAAACAAGGCCAACTCTGTAGCTTCAAGTTTGGCAACAGCTTCTTCATCTTTTTTCAGCCAGCCAGCCACTTGCTCTTCAGTAACAATGGAATCTGCTAAACTAAAAATTTCAATGACAGCACTGGCGTCTAATTCAAATGTGCTAATTATGAGGTGGAAAATATCATTATTGGTCAAAATAGATCCTAGTCTTCGCTAAACCCAGCCCTATCAATACGATTACTGGCGAGCTGAACTTTATCAGAATTTGTCGGATAACTGAATTAGCAGTCGGCCTATAGCCCAAACTCTAAGACGGCCTTTAATTGTCGCTACGCCTTTATGGTATTTGGCTGGTGTATATTAAGCTGGGCCAAGAACAAGTTGACATGTCATAACTTTACCCGTTTATACGACCAGGATCTGTACGCTCCTGAAATGCCTCAGAAAGCTGCGCAACCAATTCCACATCAGCCAGCCCCTCGCCCCGAATGGCCAGCAGCTGTAAAAACGCCTTCGAACGGCTGTGGCCATCAAACAGCAGCGCCATTTTTTTGTTAGTAATCTCTACAATACGAGAATGTAGTAAGTATCTATTATGGATATGCTCCGATTCGTTATCCATTACGTCCGAAAATTCCACGAAAGCTCTTTGGCAGAACTTCTCAATAGCGTCATCTTTAATCTTGGTGAAAAGCTTCCAATCAGCTTCCTTTATATTTGCCATATTTTTAACCCATGTTTAGCAGTAACATATAACCTTGCCAGCAGACTATAACCGATGCTGAAAGACAAAGGCCGACTATATTACAACCTCAGCACCGCCGTATAGGTAAAGTCTAACTATACAGAGCGGCCACTGATTATGTGGCACATCGCCACATAAAAGTCGCGATCAAACATTTGTCGGTTCAATTTTCTGGCATTTGCTTTTAAGTTCAATCGCATTTTCAAATGCCGATGCATCACTCACTGTGCTTAAAATCTCATTGCTAGGTAAGCAGTCATCTTCGATAAACCGGATAATATTAGGGTCGGGATCGCAAAACAGAATATCCAGTGCAAAACGACCGTTACCATATAAGCCTCGGTGAATCATGTTGGCCGAGAATACCAGCATATCCCCGGCATTCAATTCTAGAGCTAAGCCAGAATCTAGATCCCCATAGTTTTTCTTACCATTGGTTTCTAGGCGTACGCTAAGCTCTTCATCTGAATCCCAACGTCTATGGGTGCCCGGAATCAACTCAATACCCCGCTCATCTCTCATTGGAATACGAAAGTGAACAACTTCAGGACCTGACAGTGCATCCTCTTGCTCTGCAAGTGTCATGTGATACTGAGGGTCCCTGTGCCAATAATTTTTTTGCCCTATTGTTACTGGATCAAAAAAAAGTTGAGTATTCATAAAGCAAGGCTTAGCCGAAAACAACGAATTGACTATAGTCATTACTTTATTAGAGCCGATAAGCCTGAAGATTACCTGCCGTTGAATCTCATCAAGATGTTCTTTCCCGGTAATGTAGGCAGAATTGACGGCTTTTTCCATGTAAAAAGAATTGTTTGTTGCTTTCCATGATTCATGAAACTTGTTCAGTACCAGGCCCATAGCTTGAAGTTCGTTTTGATCAAATAAATCCTTAACGACGATAAACCCTTTATCCAAGTATTCCTGATTCATATGATTACCAATAACGCCAAGCTCACCGAGCAAATTTTTGTTGGCGGCTTGTGTGCGTATTTTTGCACAAAAGGTGACGACGGAAATTTGTCCATTAGGCCCGCTTGTTAAATTCAAATATTATTGAGGCACTTTTCTGTTTCGGATATCACTGTGTTTACTCTATTCGGTGTGAATTTATTAGTATGAACACCCATATACAGAGTTTCGCTGACTTTATTAGCCAACCGGTGTACTTTCACTTTTTCACTATCTTTAAAAGCTTCTACCGCGTGACTAGGTAACACAGTAAATCCTAGCCCCATACTGACGGGTTCTAAAATTAGATTAATTTGATTGGAAAAACCAGACCTTTTAAATTGATTGCTATTCTGGAATTCCGAAAAATTTACACTAAGTAGCTGACCCGCATGATAAGCACCATCAGGGTGATCAATGAACCCTAACTCAATTAATTGATTCCAGCTAGGCTCAATGGTAGCAGACGGCGTAACCAATAAGAGCTCTTCTTCTGCAATAGGCTTAAGACTTACCTCAGCCATATTTGACAAGCAGGTCATAAGGCCGATATCAACCCGATGTTCGGCAATCAACCTCTCTACTTCACTGTTAGGTGCAAATCGATACTCAACAACCAGCTTTGGATAATGCCTTTGTAACTCCAAAAAGTGATGATAAAGCTTAAGACCTACGCTCCCTGGTGATGCTACCTTTACTACTCCCTCATGGGCAGGATCTAGACCCACTCGCGTCTCCAGATCGGTTAAGGAAAGAATTAACTTCCGGCCTTCTTGATATAAACGGTCGCCGGTACTAGTGAGGGTAAAGCTCTTACCTTGTCTAATAAGAAGCGGCTGACCTAGGTGCTCTTCTAGCTTACGCACATGTTGGCTAACCCCTGACTGGGTCATGTGAAGGTTTTCAGCAGTACGAGTGAAATGACCAACCTCGACAAGAGTACAAAAACTACGCAGCCAAATAGGGTTTATCATTACATTTTCTACTCAATAGCATATCAAATGATAATTTAACTTAATGATTCCTGTTTTGTAAACTGTTTACAACATTTATGACAGGACAATAGATTATGAGCACTACATATCCTCGCAATTTCTCACACATCGGCATATCAGTTCCCGACTTAGAGGCAGCGGTCAAATTTTATACCGAAGTCATGGGTTGGTATTTGATTATGGAACCAACTGAAGTAGTTGAAGACGACAGCCCTATTGGTGAAATGTGTACAGACGTATTTGGCAGAAACTGGGATAAATTTCGAATTGCACACCTATCAACGGGTGACCGTATAGGTGTTGAACTTTTTGAGTTTAAGGGGCAGGTCAACCCCGAGGATAATTTTGAATATTGGAAAACAGGAGTGTTTCACTTTTGTGTTCAAGATCCGAACGTTGAAGAGTTAGCCGATAGGATTGTGGCTGCCGGCGGGAAAAAACGTATGCCAAAACCTCGTTACTACTATCCTGGAAGCAAACCGTACCGCATGATCTATATGGAAGACCCATTTGGAAATATATTAGAAATTTATAGCCATAGTTACGAACTTGTTTATAGCGAAGGCGCATACTAGAAAAATATGGCTAAGAAGTTATGTGCTATCCGAGTCTTGAAAATTTAACGCTCAATTAGTGGGCTAGGAATAGCTTGCTAAAATGGAGCGAAGCGAACAGCCCGCTGTTTTTAGTCCTGTTAAATTTCTTATTATATTCTCAATTGATTAAAGTAACGCTCGTAAACATTAAGGTAATTATTACCTATTTGACAACAAGTTATATTTGAATATTTAATTATGATGGCCTCATTTTCCCAGCGCCCAATACCAGTAAAGACCGACATAACCAAACTATTTTCATTTAAGGTAATGATTTTGCCTATTGAGAATCTGGGGTCTTCTAAGCATTTCATTAACCAAAAAAAACCGCTAATAGTTCTGCCATTAGCGGTTTTTGGGTTGAAGCTTAAATTTTACTTGCTGTGCTTTATATAGCCATCAACCTGCTCTTCCAGAACACTTAATGGTAAGGCACCATTCTTAAGAATTACATCATGAAAGTCGCGGATATCGAATTTTTTACCCAACGCTGTCTTGGCTTTGGCGCGCAGTTCAAGAATCTTGAGCATGCCAATTTTGTAAGCGGTAGCTTGGCCCGGCATAACGATATAGCGCTCAATGGCTTTAACCACGTCCAGCTCTGGGCTGGGTGTGGCTTCGCGCAAGTAGTCGATAGCGGTTTCGCGGCTCCATTTTTTGGCGTGAATACCGGTATCAACGACCAAGCGACAGGCGCGCCATAATTCCATAGATAGGCGACCAAAATCGGAATAGGGATCGGTATAAAAACCATATTCCTTGGGCAGCATTTCGGAGTATAAGCCCCAGCCTTCGGTGTAGGCGGTGTAACCACCAATTTTACGGAAGGTAGGTATACCTTCCAGCTCTTGCGCAATGGCGCGTTGCATATGGTGGCCGGGAATGCCTTCGTGGTAAGCCAGCGCCTCCAGTTCATAAACCGCCATTTGGTTCATGTCTTCTAGGTTAACGTAATAGGTACCGGGGCGACTGCCGTCCAATGATGGGCTTTGGTAAAAAGCCCGACCAGCAGATTTTTCGCGGAATGGCTCAACTCGTTTTACTTTAAGCTCGGCTTTAGGTTTAACAATAAACATGCTGTCTAGGCTGGCTTTCATGGTGTCGATGGCGGTGACCGCATTTTTTAAATAGACGGCACGGCCGGCATCGGTATTGGGCAACTTAAACTGTTTATCACTGCGCATAAAGGTAAAGAATTTTTGCAAGCTACCTTTAAAGCCTACCTTATCTTTAATTACCTTCATTTCATTATGAATACGGGCAACTTCCGCTAAACCGAGCTGGTGAATTTCATCGGCGCTCATCTCAGTGGTGGTGATTTTTTTGAGGCGATACTTGTAGTAGTTTTCACCATCAGGAAATTTCCAGGCACCGTCTTGATTGCTGGCGCGCTGCTCTTGTTGTTTTAGCAGGGCAATCAAGCTTTGGTAGGCGGGCTTAAAGCTGTTTAGCATTGCTGTTTTTGCATCGACCAATAGCTTGGATTTTTCAGCTTTGCTAATATCCAAGGCGTTTACTTTTTTATTGATGTCTTCCCACAGCGGGCTGCTTTTATCGCTATTATCAAAGGGTTTGCCCACAATAATATTTTGGCTATCGCCAATAACCTTCGGGAAAACAAACTTGGGCGTTAATACACCCAGTTTTTCGCTGGCCAGCAAGCGCTGCTCAAGTTGGGCAAACAGGGCTTTTACACCGTTCAAACGAGAGATATACGCCTCGGCGTCGCTCTTGCTGCTAACCCGGTGCATATTGATCAAAAATGCGGGGGTTTGGCTTTGGGTGCCAAACATCTGGTTAACAAAATAGGTGTGGTTACGAAATTTGTAACCGGCAATTTCAGCCTTGGACTGGTCTTCAAACAAGCGATAGCTCAGCTGTTCCTGCGCCTCCAACTTATCGTAGTCTAGCTTTTTAAGTTCTAGCAGCTGGCGTTTGGTCAGAGCCAGATCTTTGGCATCCTGTACTTCACTGATGTCGGTCCATTTACCATAGTCTTTCTTCTGGCCTAAATAGGTCAGGAAAACGGGCTTGTCAGCCAGAGCCTCTTGCAGGGCTTTGGCAAAAAACTCATTGGCTTTTTCTGATTCAGTTTTTGCCAGCAAGGGGCTGCTGACCAGGGCGCAAAGGGCAAAGATACCCGCACTGCGACCGAGCTTGCGCATTATGGTCATGGTTGTCTCCATTGGAAGGTGAAATGTGGATTAGCGTGTGGATATCCACTTTGGACGAATAGTATTATTAGATTTGTAACGAATAGGAAGGCAGATCACTCAGCAGGCTGCGGTAGCCTGCTGGTTTTTAGGGGTAAACGGTTATCTGGTTATAGTTCGAAGAAACGGCTGCGGTCATTCCACAGAATCAGTACCGAACCGGCCATTAGGCTGGCGGCCATACCGGCGTATAACCAGATATTAACCAGGGGCTGGCTTAAGGCCTGCATTATATCGGCCACCGGTATTTGTACCGGTAAAACATTCCAAACAATAGCGCAGCTAAGAATGGCCGTCAGCAATACCCAAAGCTTTGCCTTTACAGCACTGCTGCGACGAGGTTTGGCCGGCAATTGGGCCATCAGCGCCGCGGTAAAGCCATCGTCTTCGATGTAATCACTTTGTTGCATTTGCTGTTGCAGAAATTGTTCAAATTCTTGATCGTTCATTTGAGTCATCATTTTAATTACTCCTCTGCTCCCTTTGCCTGGGGCAGGCTGGCCACACTCAGCAGGTCTTTTAGCTTCTGCTTGGCTCGTTGAATATGGGACTTCACCGAACCGACGGGGCATTGCAATATATCGGCCGCCTCGCTGTGGCTGAAGCCTTGAGTGTAACATAAATCAATGCTTTGGCGTTGTGCCTCGGGCAGCTGGGCCACGGCCTGTTTCAAATCTCGTGCTTGGTGCAGCTGTTCCATATGACCGTCGCTGGCCACATGTACATTGTCGATATCATCAAGGCCATCGTGAAAGCTGTTCTTTTTGATCTTTTTATAGTCCAAAAAGGTGTTGTAGGCAATGCGATACAACCAGGTGCTCAGCTTGGCGTTGGCTTGGAAACTGTCCAGCTTGCGAAAAGCTTTGAGCAAGGTTTCCTGAGCCAAATCGTCGGCCAGGGCGTCATTTCTACACCACTGGCGTAAAGAGGCACGCAAACCCGACTGATGGCGATTAACCAGCACGCCAAAGGCGCGCTGGTTGCCCGCCTTTAACACTAGGTCAATCAGCTGTTGATCCGTTAATTCAATCACAGAATCTAGGCCTTAAACCTCAGTATTTCTGTTGGGGTCGGTTTTCCAGATAACAATATGGGCCAGGCCGATCATTAGCGGGATCAAACCAATGGTACCCACCTTCGAGTCACCAATAGCGGACAGGAAGGCAAACAGGCCCAGCCCTACAGCAACCAACATAATGCCTTTTTTGCGTGGGTCTTTGGCGGCACCGGTGGCTTCTTCAAATATCTCGGGTGGTATTTCCTGGCCGCTATCAATTAGCTTGTTAACGCTCTCATGTACCATGGCGCGGCGCTTGTGGCGCCCATACATCACCGCAATCACAATAAATACCGGCATGCCAAATATTAGGGTAATCGCCACAATGGCGACTAGGGCCTGGATCCCGTTACTGTCATCGCTATCGTTGTTGTAATCGATATGGCGCTTGATAACTTCCTTTTTACCGGCCTTTTCAAACACCACATTATCATCGCCATCAATTTTGATTTTGATTGGGTCGCTGCCACTTAGGCCTTCTTTATCGAGCTCTTCGGCAATTTCGGCAATAATGCTCTTGCCTAAAAAGCCGAGGTTGATATTAACCTCTTTAGATACACCATTTTCATCTTTGCGAATCATGATGGTGCCAGTTTCACTGTCCATATCGATGGTGGCAGTCTTGCCATCTTCTTTGATCACGACCAGCTGGCGAGTATTACTGCTTTGCTGTTGGCTGGTGCTTTGCTCTACCTGAGTTTGGGCCTGAGCCTTGGCGTCCTGCGCATGGGCCATATTCATAGTGAAAATCACCATGGCTAGGCCTGCTATATACTTCGTTAATGTCACGGCTTTCATGCCTTTTTCCTCTTTGAAAATACGATGAACCAGGAGCTTGGCTCTCTGTGGTTCTTTGCTATTGCGGTGCTATTCCGCGGTGTTTTTGCTTGGTTAACGATAAGACGGGGATAAGACGCCAGCGGATGCACCGGCGCTGTGGTTTTTATTATTTAGCTGCTCACTATTGTCGGCACAATAGTCAGCACCATTACAACGATTGACGTAATAGGTCTATCACCATTTGGGTATCGGGCTTGATGCCACGCCACAGTGTAAAAGATTCGGCCGCCTGGCCAACCAACATACCTAGGCCATCGGCGCAATCTACCGCGCCCTGCTCACTCGCCCAACGCATAAATACCGTCGGCTCGTTGCCGTAGGCCATGTCGTAGCAGCAGGCTTGCGGGCTTAACAGCCCGGCCGGCAACGGCGGCAGGTCGCCGGCCAAGCTGGCGGCGGTGCCATTAATGACTAAATCAAATTGCTGCCCAGCCAAATCATCGAAGCCACCACCGCTTATTTGGCCCAAGTGGCTAAATTGCTGGGCCAGTAATTCGGCTTTGGCTGCTGTGCGGTTAGCAAGCACCAACTTATTTGGTAGCTCTTGCAATAAGGGCTCTAATACGCCACGCACTGCCCCGCCGGCACCTAACACCAATACCGATTTAGCGGCAATAGGCCAGCTTAAATTGATACTGATATCAGCCACCAAGCCCAAACCGTCAGTAGTATCACCCAGAATCGACCCGTCCTGCTGCTGCGCCAGCGTATTCACCGCCCCAGCTAACCGGGCCCGCTCGGTTAAGGTATCGGCAAATTCCAAGGCGTCGAGTTTAAACGGCATGGTAATGTTTAAGCCCTTGCCACCGGCTTTAAAGAACTCAGCCGCCGCCAGGGCAAAACCATCTGCCGGCACCAGTTGTTTGCTGTAGTGAATATCCTGTTGGGTTTGCTGGGCAAAGTGCTGATGAATCGCGGGTGATTTAGACTGTGTAATTGGGTTGCCAAATACGGCGTATTGCTCACTCATAGCGCCACCCACTCCCTTGGCTGCAGGTACTTTTCGGTCAATTCGGCTTCAGCACTGCCGGCCTCGGCTTGGTAGTCATATTCCCACCGCACCAGCGGCGGCAGCGACATTAAAATAGACTCGGTTCGGCCACCGGTTTGCAGGCCAAATAAGGTGCCCCTATCCCAAACCAAATTGAACTCCACATAGCGACCGCGGCGGTATAGCTGGAATTGTTTTTCCCGCTCACCAAAACTCATATGCTGGCGCTTTTCTACAATGGGGCAATAGGCCTTGCTGTAGCTATCGCCTATGGCGCGCATAAAGGCGAAACTCTGTTCAAAACCCAGCTCATTGAGATCATCAAAAAACAGGCCGCCCACGCCCCGGGGCTCGTCCCGGTGCTTTAGGTAAAAATATTCATCGCACCAGTTTTTGTATTTGCCATAAAGGTCTGCACCAAAAGGCTGGCAAGCCTTTTTAGCGGTCTGATGCCAATGCACGCAGTCTTCTTCATGGCCATAATAGGGGGTTAAATCGTAGCCGCCACCAAACCACCATACCGGCTCTTCGCCTTCTTTTTCGGCGATAAAAAAGCGTACATTGGCATGGCTGGTGGGTACATAGGGGTTATCAGGGTGGATCACCAGGGAAACGCCCATGGCCTCAAACGAGCGCCCGGCCAGCTCGGGCCGGTGCGCGGTAGCGGAAGCGGGCATAGCGGCACCGGTCACATGGGAGAAGTTAACCCCGCCCTTTTCAACCACGCCGCCGTTAGTAAGCACCCGCGAACGGCCACCGCCGCCCTCTTCGCGTACCCAGCTGTCTTCAACAAATTCACCACCATCAACCTGGGCTATATCAGCACAAATTCGGTCCTGCAGATCCATTAGATAGGCTTTTACCGCCGCCTTGTCCACCTGGCTCATAGAGCTTTCCTATTCGCTTAAAAAGGTGAATAGTACTTTAAAAGCAGCACTGTCGCAGTGCTTAAGTAGAGGCTTACGCCGGATAAGTGTTGCTTAGGCGCGAATAATTTCGCCGCTACTTAGATCACGAATAACCGAAGGTTCGGCCTTACTGTTAACCAAACCTGGGGCTTGGCCGTCAATCAAACCATGAAAATAGCGATGAATACGCATGACGTTGCGGGCGGGGGGTAAACCTTGCGGGTTGGCCGAAGTAGAGACAATCGCCCCGCCAAAGGCGCGGCACAAACCGGCAACAATCGGGTGGGGGCTAACCCGCAGTGCCACCGAGCTAAATTTGCCCCGAATCCAGCTGGGGGAATAGCCATTGTCTGGCACTAGCCAGGTATTGGGGCCAGGCCATGAATTTCGCAATTTTTCTCGCTGTTCGACACTGATGCCTTCAAGGTAAGCCTCAAACTGGCTAATATCCGCCGCCACTAAAATCAGGCCCTTGCCTATATCGCGGTTTTTTAGGTCGAGAATATGTTCAACCGCAGCCCGGTTAAACGGATCACAGCCTAGCCCCCAAACCGCTTCCGTCGGATAGGCACAAACCCCGCCAGCCTTAAGTTGGCGCGCCAGTAAGCGAATTTTCGGCTGATATTGCCAGTTCATGGTTTTAATTATTACCCATCCAAATGCACAGTATCCAGATTTATTGCATTGCCTAGGCTTAGGTCAGGGGCTAGCTTTCAAAACCCTCAAAAACAGGGCGTTTTTGAGGGGCCTCCAGGGACGGATACCGGTGTTTTGAAAGCTACCCCCTGGCTGAAACGCCGCTCTGGCGTCATTTGGGCGTAAGCTGGAGCGTTTTAGCGTAGAGCTAATTTCTCTTGCAGGGCCGCATCTTTGGCGACTACGGCTTCGGCATTGGCTTGGCGCTCGGCGATCAAACGCTGGTGCAAATCGGTATCACTTACCGCGATAACCTGGGCCGCCAAATACGCTGCGTTTTTAGCGCCGGCTTTACCAATGGCAACGGTCGCTACAGGAATGCCACCGGGCATTTGTACCGTCGCTAACAAGGCGTCTAAACCATCCAAAGATGAGTTAATTGGCACGCCAATAACCGGCCTTAGGGTATTGGCGGATACGGCACCCGCCAAATGTGCAGCCATACCGGCAGCACATATAAAGGCCGCGGCGCCACGGGCGTCAGCGTCCTTAACATAGGTATGGGTTTGTTCTGGGGTACGGTGGGCCGAACTTACCCTCGCTTCGAAGGGTACACCCAGCTTATCTAGGGTATCAAAGGCCGTTTCCATAATTGGCAGGTCGGAATCAGATCCCATTAAAATAGCAACAAAAGGCTTGCTCATAGCAGTTTCACCTGTGGGTAATATACGAAAAACCGGGAACTCTACCGGAACTTGCCGCCGGGCTCAAGCCAATAAAACCCCAGTGCCGAATTCTGTTAACGGCGTCGCTGATAACGGCCCGCTTGCTGCTCAACCAAACCCCGTAACTCCAGTTGCACCAGCTGGGTAGACAGCTCGGCCGAACTTATGCCGCTGCGCTGCACTAACTCATCTAAGGTGCAGGGTTCAAACCCCAACCATTCGAGAGTGGGTGACAACTCAACTTTGCTCCGCCCATTATCGGCACTGCTGTCCGGCTGATGTTGCGGCTCTTGTTGCGACTCTTGTTGCGTTAATAAATCCCGCTGGTAGGCCAGCTGGCCGTCGAGCTGGTCAATAATATCCTGCGCTGTTTCAACCAAGCAGCCACCCTGCTTTATCAACTGATGGCTGCCACGGCAAACCGGGTTGTGAATGGAGCCGGGAATGGCAAACACCTCTCGGTTTTGTTCCAGTGCCAGTCGCGCGGTAATTAATGAGCCACTGCGCAAGGCGGCCTCAACCACCAATACTCCCATGCTCAGTCCGCTAATAATGCGATTGCGCTTAGGGAAATGTTGTGGCCGTGGCGCCGTTCCCAGGGGTAATTCAGTGACCAAGGCACCGTCACTGGCCGTCATTTGCTCGGCCAGGCCGATATGTTGGCGCGGGTATAACTGATCGATGCCGGTGCCCATAACGCCTATGGTTTTGCCATTGCCGGCCAGAGCACCACGGTGGGCGGCACCATCCACCCCCAACGCCAAACCGGAGGTTACCGCAACCCCGCCCCCGGCCAGTTCCCGGGCAAATTGCCGCGCGTGCTCAACCCCTGCCGGGGTTGCATTGCGGCTGCCCACAATGGCGATTTGTGGCAGCCGCAAACAGCTTGGCTCGCCTTTAACAAACAGCAGCATCGGCGGATCCGTTATTTGCCTTAACAGGGGTGGGTATTCGGCCTGGTAGGCACAGATGATATGAACTTGATGTTGCCGGCAATAGTCAATATCTTGCTGAACTTGGCGGCCAATTTCGCTGCTTTCGCCCTGATGTTGATACTCAAGCAATAGCTGCCGGGCCGCTGGGCTAAGCAAGCCGACCAGCTGCTGTACCGGGCTGGTAATAACTTGCTCGGCACTGCCAAATTGCTGGGTTAATGCCCGGTAGCGCCCGGAGCCGAATTGAGGCAGGCGCAATAACAGCAGGGTGGCGAAACAATTGGAGTCCACTTCCATAATCAATATCCCTAAGTGTTTGATGGCAACAAACTACTACCGAACTGAATAGATCAATTATTAGGCTTAATGACTGGGCAGAACAATAAGGGCAAAGCAGGATTTAGAAAGGGATTACCAGGCCAACGGGCGCCAGCCTGGTTAAAATATAATTAGAGTTTTACGGGTTTTTAACCAAGTCGCCGGTTGCTAAGGGACGCTCGGCCTCTAATACCAAACCAAAGGCCATTTTTTCAAACACCCTAAACACCATCAAAATACCGGATTTTTCATTGGGCAGTTGAATCAGCTCATTGGTGATGCGGTCGCGGGTAGTATCGCCTTTTTTCAAAATGGCCAATACATCGCCCACTTCAATTTGATTGCGCTCACCCAAGTTAATGGCCACCACATCCAGTTTGCCAACTTGATTAACCCCACCTTCAACATCAATAATAAAACCATTAACCTCAGAATCGGGCGCCGAGGGATAAAAAGTCGAGCTAATGGCCCGCTCTACGGTTTCCAATAACCGATCGCCTAGACGAACTTCTTGGGTGGTGCGGGTGATATTAAAGGTGCCAATATCGCGCTCATGGGCTTTTTTCTTGACCGTGCCTATATCTAAAGCGCCTATGCCAAGCAGCTCTTTGGTTTCCGGGTCAGTATAAGTCTCGCCCTTACGGTAAATACCGTAAACATTGATATCTTCCGGCAGGTCACCACGAGCATAAAGGTAGTCGCCAGCGCCAGTTACCAAGCGCTGGTTAGCGCCAGCCACTACATAGGGCGCGGCCTCTAAGTCGCCGGGACCTACCACGCGGCTGCGGGAAAGAAAGCTATTAATCCTTTCCAGCGGAATGGTGGTGATCGCCAGTTCCTGCGGAACAATATGGATTTTTGGCCCCAGCTTAGCTTTGTAAGTCCGGCCTGCCTGGCCCCGCTGCAGTTGCAAACGCGGCTTACCATCAATATATACCAGGCTAATTTTATCGCCCGGGTAAATTAAATGGGGGTTTTGAATATGGTTATTGGCCTGCCAAATCTCCGGCCACATCCAGGGGTTTTCTAAAAACCGCCCAGATATATCCCATAGCGTATCGCCGCGAATCACCGAATACATTTGTGGATGGCTGCTTTTTAAGCGGGGTTCCTCAGCTGTGACGCCGGTCATCCAGGCCGCCGAAAAACTTGCCAACACAGCAAGAAGTGCTTTTTTCATAGAAAATACCCTTTTGGGGCCCGGCCCCGTTATAATAGCCTCAGTCCATTTACCATCGAATTGCCAGCTGCCGTTATTCTTGTCATTACTACCTCAGGCAACAATATAGCAGTGTATCGGCCATTTAGGTGGAGATTATAACACTGGCAAAATGCTGTCTGATCATAATGTTAGCAGCGCCCATTACCTTTTTACTAGAAGTTTGTCACCGGATTATGGCCCTATTAGAAATCCTTGAATTCCCAGACCCCCGTCTGCGCACCACCGCCACCCCTGTTAAAGATGTTACAGACGACACTCGGCGTCTGCTCGATAATATGTTTGAAACTATGTACGCCGCACCAGGAGTGGGCTTGGCTGCAACTCAGGTCGATGTCCATCAACGTATTGTGGTCATCGACGCCAGTGAAGAACAAGACCAACCGTTGGTATTTATAAACCCCGTAATCGAAGTACTCGATAGCGAGCAGCTGCACGAATACGACGAAGGTTGCCTATCGATACCCGGCTTTTATGAAACCGTGGTCCGCCCGGAAAGAATCCGAGTGACAGCCTTAGACCGCAACGGTGAACAATTTCAGCTAGAACCCGATGGTTTGCTGGCGGTGGTTATCCAGCACGAGCTGGACCACCTTGACGGAAAATTATTCGTCGATTATATCTCGCCGATGAAACGCAACCGCATTCGTAAAAAGCTGGAAAAACAGCACCGCCAACAGGCCTAGACCCCATGCCCCTGAATATTGTTTTTGCCGGTACGCCGGATTTTGCGGCTCACCACTTACAGACCTTGATTGATAGCGGGCATAATATTGTTGGTGTATACAGCCAACCCGATCGCCCCGCCAACCGAGGCAAAAACCTGCAAGCCAGCCCAGTTAAACAAAAGGCGCTGGAATATGACTTGGATGTATACCAGCCACAGAATTTTAAAGAGCTGGACGACCAACAAGTACTGGCTGAGCTGAATGCCGACATTATGGTCGTGGTCGCCTACGGCTTGCTGCTGCCCAAGGTGGTTTTGGATATACCCAAGTTTGGCTGTATCAATGTGCACGCCTCTTTATTGCCACGCTGGCGCGGTGCCGCGCCAATTCAACGCGCAGTCGAAGCCGGAGATAAACACAGTGGTGTCACCATTATGCAAATGGACATCGGTTTAGACACCGGCGATATGTTGGTAGTGGCCGAATGCAATATCGACAGCGATGAAACCGGTGGCAGCTTGCACGATAAATTACTCGAGCTTGGAGGCCCGGCGCTATTAAATGCCCTGCAGCAAATTGAGGCCGGCACCGCCAAGCCCATTGCCCAGGACGACAACCTAAAAACCTATGCGCATAAATTTAATAAAGACGATGCCGCCATCGACTGGAGCAAACCCGCCGCCGAAGTTGAGCGGCTAATACGGGCTTACAGCCCCTTCCCCGTCGCCCATTGTGGTTTTGAAGACAAGGGCAAGGCGCAAAGGCTGAGGATTTGGCAGGCCAGCATAGAACGAAGCTCGGCCAAGCAATCGCTGCCTGGTATGGTTGAAGCATTTGATAAGTCCGGTTTGACCATCGGCTGTGGCAACGGCACCTGCCTTAAAATTAGCCAAGTTCAGCTGCCGGGTAAAAAAACCATGTCGGTTAAAGACTTGCTCAATGGCCGGGCCGATCTATTTACCCCCGGACAGCAGCTTAACTAATGGCCTTTAAAAATTTAGATACCCGCGCCGCCGCGGCTCAAGCCATTGCCCAAGTATTTCGCCAGCAAGGCTCTTTGTCCGGCGCATTGCCACCGTTAAGTGCCAAGGTTTCGCCCCAAGACAAAGCCTTGTTGCAACAACTCTGTTTTGGGGTGATGCGCTATTTTCACCGCTTAAATAGCGGCGTGGCGCCATTAGTTAGCAAACAGCTAAAACAAAAAGACCAAGATATATACGCCTTATTATTGTTAGGCGCTTATCAGCTGGAATACAGCCGAGTACCCGCACATGCGGCGGTGGCAAGCTGTGTGGAAGCGTGCCGGGCCTTAAAAAAGGACTGGGCCTGTAAATTTGTTAACGGCGTATTGCGCAGCTATCAACGCGCCATGCCAATTGCAGTGAATGCCGAACAGGGTTGGCTGGAACACAGTCACCCCAAATGGCTGTATAAAGCCCTGCAACAAGCCTGGCCGCAGCAAGTCGAAGCTATTCTCAGCAACAACAATGAACACCCGCCGTTCACCCTACGGGTGAATCAACAACACCATAGCCGTGCCGAATATTTGGAGCTGCTGCAACAAGACGGTCTCGAAGCCAATGCCAATGCCTATAGTTCGGTCGGCATTACTCTGGCCAAACCTTGCTCGGTAGATAAACTACCCGGCTTTGAGTTGGGCTGGGTTAGTGTACAAGACGAGGCCGCACAGCTTGCCGCCGAGTTGATTCAGTTACAGCCCGGCCAACATGTTTTAGACGCCTGCTGTGCCCCCGGCGGTAAAACCTGCCACCTGCTTGAAGCTCAAAACCAGCTTGCTGTGACCGCCGTTGATAGCGAAGCCAGACGTTTGCCCCGAGTCGAACAAAACCTTGAGCGGTTAGGCCTACATGCCAAAATTATCTGCGCCGATGCCAGTGCCACCGACGATTGGTGGGATGGTGAATTGTTTGATCGTATTCTGCTGGATGCCCCATGTTCGGCCACTGGGGTCATTCGCCGTCACCCTGACATCAAGTTGCTGCGTAAACCAGCAGATATTGTTAAGCTAGCGGCGTTACAAGACCAGTTGCTACGCGCGCTTTGGCCAACACTGAAGCCCGGCGGCATTTTACTCTATGCTACCTGCTCAGTATTACCCGCTGAGAACGCCGAGCAAATTAGCCAGTTTATAGAAAATACCGAAGATGCCGAAGACCTGCCGATAGCGGCCGATTGGGGCACAGCAGCCAATTATGGCCGCCAGTTGTTTCCAACCGCCGGTGGCAATGATGGTTTTTATTACAGCCTACTTCGTAAGTTGGGAGGGCCACACAGCCCTTAAGCTGCAGACACTATGAAAATTATAATTCTCGGCGCCGGCCAGGTTGGTGGTACCCTGGCCGACAACCTCAGTAATGAAGCCAATGATATTACTGTGATCGACACCGATGAAAACCGCCTGCGGGAATTGACCGACCATATTGATATCAATGTGGTCACCGGCCATGCCTGCCACCCCGACGTTTTAATTCAGGCGGGCATCGAAGATACCGATCTATTAATTGCCGTTACCAATAACGATGAAATTAATATGGTCGCCTGCCAAATTGCTTACAGCTTATTTAAGACCCCAACTAAAATTGCTCGTATCCGGGCCCAGTCTTATCTTAAGCAACAGGGTTTGTTTGCCGACGGCAGTATTCCGATTGATGTATTGATCAGCCCGGAGCAGTTGGTTTCCAATTATATTTTTCGCTTAATAGAGCACCCCGGTGCTTTACAGGTACTCGACTTTGCCAAGGGCAAGGTGCAGCTGGTGGCGGTCAAGGCTTACCACGGTGGCCCCTTGGTTGGCCAAGAGTTACGTTTTTTACGCCAGCATATGCCCTCGGTCGATACCCGTGTGGCCGCTATTTATCGCAAAGGCCGTGCCCTGACCCCAGAGGGTTCAACGGTAATAGAGGCCGACGATGAAGTATTTTTTATCGCGGCTAAATTCCATATCCGCGCGGTAATGAGTGAACTGCGCCGCCTAGAAACCTATTACAAGCGTATTATTATTGCCGGCGGCGGTAATATTGGTTATCGCTTGGCCAAAAGATTAGAAAACCGCTACGCCGTTAAAGTAATTGAATATATCCAGCCGCGCTGCCAGTATTTATCGGAAAATCTAGAGCGCTCTATTGTGCTGCACGGTTCGGGTTCGGACCAAGAATTATTACTCGAAGAAAATATTGAAGACACCGATGTTTTCCTAGCCGTCACCAATGACGACGAAGCCAATATTATGTCGGCCTTATTGGCCAAGCGTTTAGGTGCACGCAAGGTCATGAGCCTAATTAGCAACCCCGCCTATGTTGACCTGGTCCAGGGTGGCGATATTGATATTGCTATCTCGCCGCAGCAGACCACCATCGGCAGCTTGCTCACCCATGTGCGTAGCGGCGATATGGTCAATGTGCATTCCCTGCGTCGTGGTGCCGCCGAGGCGTTGGAAATTATTGCCCACGGGAATAGCGAAACATCCCAGGTAGTGGGCCGCGCCATTGAAGATATCGACCTGCCCGAAGGCGCCACCATTGGTGCCATTGTGCGGGAACAACAAGACAACAGTGAGGTTATCATTGCCCACGATGATGTCGTGGTACAAGACGGCGACCATGTCATTCTATTTTTGGTCAATAAAAAACACACCCGCGATATAGAGCGCTTATTCCAAGTTGGGATCAGCTTTTTCTAAGATGATAAGCCACAGGCCTTAAATGCATTTCACCGTTATTTTTCGCGTATTGGGCATTCTGCTAATGTTATTTAGCCTGACCCTGCTGCCGCCCATTTTGGTGTCAGTTTGGTATCAGGACAATACGCTGACCGCATTCTTAATCGCCTTTGCCTTAATCTCATCCAGTGGCTTGGTCATATGGCTGCCATGTATACACTCCCGCCACGACTTGCGCACCCGCGACGGGTTTTTAATTACGGTATTGTTTTGGGCGGTGCTAGGCGTAGCCGGTTGCCTGCCCTTTGTATTTGCTGAAAGTCCCGGCCTCAGTTTTACCGACGCCTTGTTTGAATCCCTCTCCGGCTTAACCACCACCGGAGCCACGGTAATTACCGGCCTGGATGATTTACCCAAATCTATTTTGTATTATCGCCAGCAGCTGCAATGGCTGGGCGGCATCGGTATTATTGTTATCGCCGTGGCCATCCTACCCATGCTTGGCATTGGCGGCATGCAGCTATACCGTGCCGAAACACCCGGGCCGGTTAAAGACTCTAAACTGACGCCACGCATTACCGAAACAGCCAAAGCGTTGTTTCTAATTTATTGCACCCTCACGGTCAGCTGCGCTATCGCTTACTGGGCCGCGGGCATGAGTTTGTTTGATGCCATCGGCCATGCATTTTCCACCGTCGCCATTGGTGGGTTTTCTACCCACGATGCCAGCATGGGCCATTTTGACAGCCCGTTAATCTTCCTGGTATGCATGATATTTATGATCTTATCGGGGGTTAATTTTGCCCTGCATTTTTTCACCAGCCGCAGTAAAAGCATCAGCCACTACTGGCGTGACCCTGAATTTCGCTTCTATATTAGCTGTATTTTCTTCGGCATCTTAGTCACCGTCGGCTATTTAAGTTACACCGATACCTATGACTTTAATACCGCCGCCCTGCATGGTAGTTTCGAGTTTATTTCAATTTTAACCACCACCGGCTTTGGCACGGCGGACTTTAGCATCTGGCCCGCCTTCCTACCGTTCTTTATTTTCCTGTTTGCCTTTATGGGCGGCTGTGCCGGCTCTACCGGCGGCGGCATGAAGGTCATTCGGGTGCTGTTGATTTGCAAACAGGGTGCGCGAGAGATCAAACGCTTAATTCACCCCAATGGCGTTTTCCCGATCAAGCTGGGCGCTAAAACCGTTTCCGACCGAGTGGTGGAAGCGGTATGGGGTTTTTTTGCGGTTTATGTCATTTCGTTTATGTTGATGTTTATTCTACTGATGGCAACCGGCTTGGACTTTCTTACCTCGGTTACCGCCGTCGGCGCCTGTATCTCCAACCTTGGCCCCGGCATGGGCGAGGTCGCGCTTAACTACACTTACATTAACGACCCGGCCAAATGGATTTTAAGTTTTGCCATGTTGCTAGGCCGACTTGAGATATTTACCCTGCTGGTATTGTTCTCTCCGGATTTTTGGCGCCGCTAGGTACTGGCGGCTTATATGCACCCTTGGCCAAGACTAAAAATGCCTAGTTATCAACCAAAAGCTAATGCTTTACTACCAAGTTGATACGTGACTCGCCATTAGCTTTTCTTTCTCATCGACTATTGAGATATATTGAGCTGCAACCCTTTATAAGGTCGGCTCATTGAAAGCAAAGAAGTTTTTTATTGTTTCTAGTTTTGCATTGCTGCTATTTTTCTCTGTTTTTCATCTTGTTAAACAACAGGAAAAAAGGCAGCAGAGGCAGGAATTCGTTGCTTCAGCAAAAATTGCCTCGACAGAATTTATCAGCCAATTACATGCATTTAGTACCAGCTTGGATTCTCTAAGCCGCTTTTTTGACGTGTCTGATCGTCATAGCCCAACAAAATTCATTAGCTTCAGCCAATCCCTGTTGGATGGATTTCCATATATACGTGCCTTGGAATGGATTCCTATCATTCAGCATAATCACCATCAGCAAACTCTTACAACATATCGGCGTTATTGGCCCAATTTCCGTGTCTTCGACAGGGTCGATGGGCAGCAGAAAGTTGTTCGCCACGACTATTACTACCCAGTAACGTATATAAATCCTCTGCTCGGCAATGAAACCGCCCATGGTTACAACCTAGGGTCCAACTCAAAAAGATTGCAGGCCATTAGCCAGGCGATAAAACAGGGCAAGGCGATTAGCACTGAGCCAATATCCCTGGTTCAAGAGTCTAATTACAAGGCTGTACTTGTTTTTAAGAGTACCAAGGAGCCATTTAAACATGGCTTAGTTTTGGCTGTAATGGAGCCCATGAAAATTCTACAAAATCAACTTCCTAAAATTTTCCCTAAAGGCGTTAATTTTAGCTTGGTTGATACCAGGTCCAATGAGAGTTTTGGTTCAAACATAAATGACTCAAGCATGATTTACAGCCAGACATTTGTGTTTTCTGGCCGACCTTGGAAGCTACTGCTACAAGCTAAAACCGAAGCTCTGCGTAGCTATAACCCAGTACTGCTCGCGCTTGGATCTTTGGCGCTATTTTTCTCCTTATTTTTGTATGTCCAACGCGTAATTCGGCAAAACATAGAAATTGAAAACCAAGTGTTCGATCGCACTAAAAGCGCTGTCGAGAAAGAGCGCGAAGCCATTGAAGCCAATACATCAAAAAGTGAATTTGTTACCAATGTCAGCCATGAAATACGCACGCCAATGACGGCTATATTAGGCTACACCGATTTATTAAGTGAGATGGAAAATAGCCAGCTACAAAAAAAATACTTACATATCATCAAAGAAAACGGCCAATTCCTGCTTAGCCTGGTCAACGATTTGTTGGATTTTTCAAAAATGGAAGCTGGCAAACTAGAGCTATCTCCCACCCACATTAGCCCCCACAAGACCTGCTGCGAGGTGATTGACCTGCTCAAACACCGCGCCCAGACAAAAAACATTGATTTTCGATTTCGAGCCGAATTGCCACTACCAGAAACAATCATCAGCGACGAAATTCGTGTTCGCCAAATTCTAATTAACTTGTGCAGCAATGCCATTAAATTTACTCAGCAGGGCACTGTTGAAATTTCCCTGGTTTATGATAATGCTGCCAATGCATTAATATTTAGCGTGACAGACGACGGTATTGGCATGACTAAAAAGCAAATGAAAAAGCTATTTGCCTCTTTTTCTCAAGCCGATTCATCAATTACACGTCGATTTGGTGGCTCGGGTATGGGGCTGGCCATTAGCGCTAGGCTAGCAAATATTTTAGGGGGTGAAATTTTAGTTAAGTCTAAGCCCAACCAGGGCTCCACCTTTAGCTATCATTTTCCTTTGCCTGATAAGCCTACACGGTTTATAAATTTTCCCCCCGAGCACGCGGCTCCGCTTCGGCAAGTAACGAGTTCTAAACATGTATACCCAGCATCTTTACTGCTGGTTGAAGATAACATTACCAACCAACTATTGATTTCTACCATTTTAAAAAAAATGGGCTCAAGTGTCGATATTGTAAGTAACGGAGCCGAAGCCCTGGAGCGATTATTGGGTTCTACCGCCGGTGATTATGATCTGGTCTTTATGGATATTCAAATGCCTGTCATGGACGGTATTACTGCCGTTAGCAAAATTCGCCAAGCTGGACTAACACTGCCTATTGTTGCTTTAACCGCTAATGCAACGGATGACGCACGCGAGCGCTACCTTAATCAAGGTTTTACCGATTACGCATCTAAACCTATTATAAAACAACAATTGGTCGATATTTTGGATAGCTACCTGGCTAATAAAATTACCGGATAAACACTCTTGTTGTTACAACTCGGTTTTTAACTGCTCTAAATAATCCAATACAAATATTTTTCGCCGGCAGGCTTCCTGCTTGGCGGCTGCGGTGTGCATTTTCTGATCTAACTGAAGAATTTTGCTAAAGAAATGGTCAATGGTATACAGCTTATCATTGGGCGCCCGATGCTCACACATGGGATCCTCTAAGCTATAAAGCTGACGCGCAAATGAGGTGCCCACTTGAATACAACGAGCAATGCCCACCGCGCCCAAAGCATCTAAGCGATCGGCATCTTGGACAATTTTTGCTTCTAATGTTTCGGCGGCAATATTGGCGCTAAAACTATGGGCGACAATGGCATGGTGGATTGCCGCTAGATATTGATCAGGGTAATTAATCGATATTAAAAATTCTATTGCCTTGGTGGCGGCGATGCTGGAGCTTAGTTGACGCTGCGGATGATTTTTAGGGTGGGTAAAACAATCGTGTAAATAGGCCGCGGGTACCACCACGGCCAGCTCAGCGTTTTCTTGTTGGGCCAGTTTTCTGGCGGTGTTCACCACTCTTTGCACATGGTTGATATCGTGAGCGGCATCGGTTTTCATTTCCCGGCGAATAAAGGCCGTTATAAGGTCTTCATAACCCACCGGTGCCTGGGCTTGATTTTTTAAACAATCCATTGCTTATTATTCTCTCTGTTCGGCACCTTTAATAATATTTCGCTCTGACTCTATTGACCTTAGCAGTATAGCTGTTGAAAAAAATTATGCCCTCTGACAGTTTACTAAATATCCAGAGGAGATTATATTGTGAAGGTGCTCCTTATTTATAAGGATCAACACCCCGGGTAACTCGGCGCAGTCGCTTGTATTCCCACTGGTACTGTTCGGGAATATCTTCAACACAATCTTGTACGCTAAGGTCTAAGCCCTTTACGGCCGTTTCCAGCTCATCACTAAAAATATCCGCATGTGGCTGTTTAAATACCATGCTAAAACCACCGGGTACACGTTGGGCATAGGCGACGACCGCAGCGCAGCCGGTTTTTTGTATTAGAGTGCACACTAAGGTCATGGTTTTGCAGGGTTGCGCAAAAAATTCTGACATCATACCCGAGCCCTCGTCGGGTACCTGGTCAGGCAGAATACCGGTCATACCACCTTGCTTGATGGCTTTAAATAGAGTCATTACACCACGGCGATTAGTCGGTGCTAACTTAACCCCCATACTTTCACGACTGCTTTTAATAATCTCATTCATCTCAGGATTTTTTGGCGGTTGATATAAACAGGTTATGTCACCAAAACCGGCGATATATAAACCCGCAACCTCCCAGTTGCCTATATGCGGGGCAATGACGATCACGCCTCTTTTTTCAGCAATGGCACGCTCAACTATGTCTTTTCCTGTTACTGCCAAGATACGCCGGTTAACCCAATCGATATCTCGCATCCATACCGCCGGGGTTTCCAGCAACATCACGCCAGTTTGTTGCATGCTACGGCGGGCTAAATCTCGACGCTGGCGCTGATCTAACTGGGGCATGCACAACTCGAGGTTGCGTAAGGTCGTTTTAGCGGCGCGGCTATTAAACCACCAACCCAGGCGGCCAATCATACCGCCCAAAACGCGACTCAGACCTAAAGGCAATAGTGACACTGCCTTCATAAACCAACTTAAAGGCCCTTTTTTCACTGTTGTATGGCTCTTGCTCATAACACCGTTTTACCAGAAATACTGGCGCCGAGCTTAAACCATATTGGCATTAACAGCTATCTGGGAAACGCGCCGCAAAGGGTTCCGGTTCTCAGCGGTTTTGGCCACACCCCATTAGGCCGGGAACTGGGGGAGCAGCTGTTGCAAATGCACCATTGGGCCGAGCATTGGCAACAACGGCGACAAAAGCCAGAATCGTCGTGAAATCAGCGGCTTAAGCCCTTGTGGTCATAGTGTTATTGCTCCCCGAGCGCTATAATCTCGCTTTTTAATTGTTGCCGGAGGCAAAAAGCGCGGTGTCTGAGCCTAACGTTGAACTACAAACCTTTCAGGGGCTGATTCTAGCTCTGCAAAAATATTGGGCCGAACAAGGCTGTGTTGTGCTACAACCATTAGATATGGAAGTTGGTGCCGGTACGTTTCACCCCGCCACTACGCTGCGCGCCGTTGGCCCAGAGTCTTGGAACGCTGCGTATGTGCAGCCCTGCCGCCGTCCTACCGATGGCCGTTACGGTGAAAACCCCAACCGCCTGCAGCACTACTACCAGTTTCAGGTAGTGATGAAACCCAACCCGGAAAACTTCCAGGAATTGTATTTGGGTTCTTTGGCCCACCTGGGTATTGATACCCTGACCCACGACATTCGCTTTGTTGAAGATAACTGGGAGTCGCCGACTTTAGGCGCCTGGGGACTGGGTTGGGAAGTTTGGCTGAACGGCATGGAAGTTACCCAGTTTACCTATTTCCAGCAAGTGGGCGGCATCGAGTGTGTGCCGGTTATGGGGGAGATCACCTATGGTCTTGAACGCATTGCCATGTATATCCAAGGCGTAGACAGCATTTACGACCTAGTTTGGACCAATGGCCCACAAGGCCCGATTACCTACGGCGATGTTTTCCATCAAAATGAAGTTGAAATGTCGACCTATAATTTTGAAGAGGCCGATGTTGAATTTCTGTTTCAGTGCTTTGATAAGTACGAGAGCGAAAGCGCCCGGTTAGTTGAAAAAGGCCTGCCACTACCCGCCTATGAAATGGTAATGAAAGCCTCGCATACTTTTAACTTATTGGATGCCCGCCACGCCATCTCGGTAACCGAGCGCCAGCGTTATATTTTACGTGTACGTACCTTGGCCCGCGCGGTAGCCCAAGCCTATTTTGACGCCCGCAAAGCTCTAGGCTTTCCCCTGGCGGAAGAATCGTTGCGCAATGAATACTTAAAGCAAGATGAGGACGCCAAATGAAACAAGATTTCTTAGTAGAGCTTGGCACCGAAGAATTGCCTCCCAAGGCCCTGAGCAAATTATCTAAAGCCTTTGCCAATGGCATCGCCAAAGATTTAAAAAACCTAGGCCTTGGCTATAGCGAATTAAAAGCCTATGCAGCGCCACGCCGGCTGGCCGTTTTGGTCCGCCAGCTAGACAGCCAAACGCCGGTTAAAGAAGTTACCGTGTGGGGACCTCCGGCAAAAATCGCTTTTGATGCTGACGGTAATCCAGGCAAAGCCGCAGCGGCATTTGCTAAAAAGAACGGTATTGAAATCAGCGAGCTAAAAACCGAGAACGACGGCAAGCAAGACAAACTGGTATTTCGCTCCAGCGCCGGTGGCGATGATGTGGTACAAAAACTAGCGGATATCGTCAACAAGTCCCTCGCCGGTTTACCCATTGCCAAGCGTATGCGCTGGGGAGCCAGGCGCGACGAATTTGTTCGCCCGGTACAATGGCTGGTTATGTTATTTGGCAGCGAAGTAATTGACGGTGAAATTTTTGGTGTCCGTGCCAACCGCGAAACCCGCGGTCACCGTTTTCACTACGACCGCAGCCTGCTAATTGAGCAAGCGGCTGAGTATTGCGACAAGCTACAAAGCATTGCTCATGTCATGGTCGATTTTGAGCAACGTAAAAACACCATTCGTGAGCAGGTTATAGCCGAAGCCAAACAGGTCGGTGGCGAAGCCATGTTGGACGAAGATTTACTCGACGAAGTTACCGGCCTGGTTGAATGGCCGGTCGCGTTGACCGGCAAGTTTGAACAGCGTTTTTTGCAGGTACCCGCTGAAGCTTTGGTGTACTCCATGAAGGAGCACCAGAAATATTTCCCGGTGCAGGACAGCGCCGGTAATTTAATGCCCTATTTTATTACCATCTGTAATATCGAATCAAAAGACCCGGCTCAAGTAATTGCCGGTAATGAAAAAGTTATTCGGCCACGCTTGGCCGATGCCGCTTTCTTTTTTGAGACCGATAAAAAAACCAGCCTAGAGCAGTTCCGCGAGCGTTTAAAGCCTATTGTTTTCCAAGCCCAGCTGGGCTCGATCTATGATAAAACTCAGCGCATTAGCAACCTGGCACAAATGATTGCCAATTTAACCGGCGCCGATATCGCCAAGGCCCAGCGCGCCGCCGAATTGTGCAAGTCTGACCTAGTCACCGATATGGTTGGCGAATTCGACAAAATGCAAGGTATTGCCGGTTATTACTACGCCATTAACGGTGGCGAAGACGAAGAAGTTGCCAAGGCCCTGGACGAGCATTATTTGCCTAAATTTGCCGGTGACAAACTACCCAGCACCGACACAGGTACCATAATTGCCTTGGCTGACCGGCTCGACACATTGGCGGGTATTTTTGGCATTGGCCAAAAGCCTACCGGCTCCAAAGACCCTTTTGCTCTGCGTCGTGCCAGCTTGGCGGTTCTGCGTTTGTTGGTGGAAAAGAACATTGATCTGGACTTAAAAAATCTACTTAAACTAGCCGTAGTAAACCACGGTAGTAACTTAAAGGATGGCGGCGCTACCGTTGATACCGCCTTTGCTTATATGGTTGAACGTTTTCGGTCTTGGTACGAGGAAGAAAAAATTTCCACCGAGGTGTTTTTATCAGTCAGCGCTAAAAACCTCACTGTACCGCTAGACATCAACCGCCGGGTTCACGCCGTCAACGAATTCACCAAACTCGATAACGCCGCCGCTTTAGCGGCTGCCAACAAACGTGTGTCCAATATATTGGCTAAACTCGAGCAGGCGGCAGGCACCGAAGTAGACCCAGCGTTGTTGCAAGAAGACGCCGAGAAAACCCTCGCCGCTGCGGTTGACGCCAAAGCTGTGCAGCTGGCGCCTCTGTTTGAACAGGCCAGTTATACCGAAGCCCTGGCCAGCTTGTCTGAGCTACGTGATGATGTTGATCGCTTTTTTGACGATGTCATGGTGATGGCTGATGATGAGGCGCTGCGCAACAATCGCTTAGCCCTGCTCAATAAGCTACGCGGTTTGTTCTTACAGGTGGCTGATATTTCACTACTAGTACCGGCTAAATAATGAATTTGGTAATCCTGGAACGGGATGGGGTTATCAACCAATGCGACGGCGAAATGATTAACTCGTCGTCGCTTTGGCAGCCCATTGATGGCAGTTTGGAAGCCATAGCTAAACTTAGTCGGCTTGGTTTTACTATTGTTATAGCCACCAACCAACCTGGCCTGGCCAGCGGCAACTTGGATCTGGACGAACTTGAAGCGATACACTTTAAACTGACGGATATGGTTGAAACCCGCGGCGGCAACGTCGAGGCCATTTTTTATTGCCCACACAGTCCCGATGATGACTGCAGCTGCCATAAGCCCAAGACCGGCTTAATCGATGCCATCGAAGTAGAGTTTGATATCTGCGCTGCGGGTCGCCCTTATGTGGCAGATAAACTCAGTGATATCCAAACCGCAATTGCCAAGCAATGCCAGCCTATTTTGGTAAGCTCCGGCCTGGGTCAACAGACCCTAGAACAACTAGTGCAAGACCCCATCGAGGGCATGGACAACATTCCCGTATTTGAAAATTTAGCGGCCGCGGCCGATTATATTGCCGATCATTTTGGATAACTATTAAATGCATGCGATTCGCGCCTGTTTGTTTTACCTAGGTTACGCTTTAAGCGGTATCTTTTTTGGCATACTGGCCTTGCCCCTGTGGCTGCTGCCTTATCGTTTTCGCTATCCTATTTTAGGACGCTGGAATCAATTTACTATTTTTTGGCTACGGCTGTGCTGTGGCATTAAGGTTGAAATAAAGGGTGCAATGCCCAAGAACCTACCCTTCGTCGTTATGGCCAATCATCAAAGCCCCTGGGAAACCATTTTTTTACAATATTATTTTGAACCAATCTGCACTATTTTAAAACGAGAGCTCTTACGGATACCTTTTTTTGGCTGGGGCCTAATGTCTTTAGACTCCATTGCCATTGATCGCAGCAACCCCAGGGAGGCCATTAAAATGGTCCGAGAGCAGGGCTTAAATCGTTTAAACCGGGGCATTAATGTACTCGTCTTCCCCGAGGGCACACGAAAAAATTATGGCGAAAGTGGAAAATACGCCCGCAGCGGTGCCGATATTGCCATTGCCGCTGGCGTGCCGGTTTTACCCATTGCGCATAATGCCGGCCTAGCTTGGCCGGCAAAAACGTTTTTAAAACGGCCAGCCACCGTGACTGTTGTTATTGGGGAACCAATCAGCAGCGAAGGCCTCAATAGCAGGGAACTGACCCAACAGGTCAAACAATGGGTAGAGTCGAATACGCCTTAGTTTATAAACATAAGGCCCGTCGCTCTTGTACATCTAGCGTTCGAGCAGCGACGTTATCGCTTACCCGCCGATTTCGATAATGGAGCCATTCTATGAAATACCAAAACCTATTCTATAGCAGCTTGCTGGCAGCAAGTATTACCCTCGCCAGCTGCTCCGCTATTCAGCAAGGCTCTCAGCCCCAACCTCAAACTATGGCCGCCGTTCAACTCAGTGAAATTGGCGAAGTAGAAGGCATCAGTGAGTATCGGTTGAATAACGGCCTGCAGGTTTTATTATTTCCAGACCAAACCAAAGAAACCGTTACCGTCAACGTCACCTACCGAGTTGGCTCCAAACATGAAAATTACGGCGAAACCGGAATGGCTCATTTATTAGAGCATATGGTTTTTAAAGGCAGCCCAAAGCACCAAGATATTCCGGCCGAGTTAAGTTCCCACGGCGCCCGCCCCAACGGCACCACCTGGACCGACCGTACCAACTACTACGAGACCTTTAGCGCCAGCGAAGAAAACATCGACTGGGCCCTAAGCATGGAAGCCGACCGTATGGTCAATTCCTTTATCGCCAAAAAAGATCTCGACAGTGAAATGACCGTGGTCCGTAATGAGTTTGAAAGCGGCGAAAACTCGGCGTTTAGGGTAACCCTGAAACGCCTAATGGCAGCGGCCTTCTCCTGGCACAACTATGGCAAATCGACTATTGGTGCCCGCTCAGACTTGGAAAATGTACCAATTGATCGGCTCCAGGCTTTTTATAAAAACTACTATCAGCCTGACAATGCCACTTTAATTATTGCCGGTAAGTTTGAACCTAAGGCAATGCTCGATAAGGTAAAGAAAAACTTTGGTGTTATCGCCAAACCTGAGCGAGAATTGAAGCCTTTGTACACCTCTGAACCCGCCCAGGACGGCGAGAAGCGAGTCGTGGTACGCCGGGTAGGCGATGCCCAAATGATGATTAGCGCCTACCATGTGCCCGCCGGTTCGCACCCGGACTATGCCGCCATTGATATATTGACGGCCATATTGGCCGATACCCCCCGCGGCCGGCTGCATAAAAAAATCGTCAAAGCCAAGCTGGCCAGCCGCACCTATGGTTTTAGCTTTCAGTGGGCTGAGCCTGGCTTACTGATGTTCGCCGCCGAGGTCGACAAACAAGACAATTTGGAAGCAACTGCCAAGGCCATTAACAACTTGGTCGAAAATATTAAACAGCAACCAATTACCGAACAAGAAGTTGAGCGGGCCAAGCGTCAACTCTCTAAAAACTTTGAGCAGCGCTTTAACTCGTCTGAAGCAATTGCTTTGGAATTGAGTGAATGGCTAGGCATGGGTGATTGGCGGTTGATGTTTCTCAACCGTGACCGATTGGAGAAGGTTACCAGCGCGGATGTGCAACGCGTTGCCGAGCAATATTTGCAGCGTAATAACCGCACCACCGGCCTGTTCTTCCCGACCGACAAGCCTGCTAAAGTTGATATACCCAAGGTCGCAAGTATCGCTGCTATGTTAGACGGCTACCAGGGTCGCGCTAAAGTGGCCGCCGGGGAATTATTTGATCCGTCCTTCGACAATATTGATAAACGCAGCAAAAACTTCTCCCTGAGCAACGGCATAAAAGTATCTCTGCTGGCGAAAAAAACTCGCGGCGAATCTGTTGTGCTTAATATCAATTTTAATCAAGGCAATGAAACTGCCTTGCTTGGTAAAGGTGATATCGCCGATGCTGTCGGTGCCATGTTGGCGCGCGGTAGCAGTAAATTCAACCGAGACCAATTAAAAGACGAATTGGATAAATTGAAGTCCAGTGCCAGTTTTTATGGCAGCGCCGTCAATGCCGGTGTCAATGCCAAATCAAAACGCTCAGAGCTAAGCGATTTATTAGACCTTGTTGCTCATGTTTTAAATGAACCGCGCTTTGACCAAGCCGAATTTAATCAATATAAAGCCACGGCCAAAGTTGATATTGAACAAAATCTGCAAAACCCGCAAAGCTTAGCCTTCAATGAATATCGCCGCCGCCACGGTAATTTTGACAGCAACCATCCGTATTACACACCTACTTTTAAAGAGGCTTTGGATATTGTTGCCGCTCTTAAGCTTAGTGACTTAAAACCGTTCCACCATCAGTTTTATGGTTCTAGCGATGGTCAAATTACCTTAATTGGTGACTTTGATGTACCGGCTGTTCGGCAACAACTTGAAACCCTATTTGGCCAACAAAAATCACCTACCGATTACCAGCGAATCGATCGGGCTTATTTTCAATTGCCGGTACAAGATAGCCAATTTGATACACCGGATAAAGAAAATGCTACCTTCGTCGCGACCCTAGCCTTGCCGGTAAACGATAGCCACCCCGATGCGCCAGCGTTACAACTGGGTAACTATATCTTTGGCGGCGGATTTTTAAATAGTCGTATGGCCACCCGCTTACGTCAGCAGGACGGCCTCAGTTATGGCGCAGGTTCTTTCCTTCGTCTTGGGGCAAAGGACCAACGCACTACCTTTGGCGCTTACGCTATTTTTGCGCCGCAAAACCTAGGCAAAGTTAAACGTGGTTTTCAGGAAGAAATGACTAAAATGCTGGAGAAAGGTTTCACGGATAAAGAAGTTGAACAAGCTAAATCTGGTTTGTTGCAAAGCTCCCGGGTTAGTCGCTCGCAAGACAATGAGCTAGCAACTCAGTTGAATAGCAATCTATTCCTGCAACGCGATATGGGCTGGTCCAAAGACTACGAGGCACGCCTGGCCAAACTTAGCGCCAAGGATGTTCAAGCGGTAATGCGGAAATATTTTAGTCTAAACAAGTTTTCCTATATTGTTGGTGGCGACTTAGCCAAAACTAAGTAAACTGCAGATAATTGCGACTGCTGGTACGCTACCCGCCCAGCCGGTTCGTGTATGCTAAACTAATATCAATTGGTAGCCGCCAAGGATATTATGCAGCCAGTTTAGGCTGCATAATATCCACTCAATCAACTAAAATAATTTCAGCTTGTATCATCTGGTTTAGCAAATCACTATTGTCCATAGGTCCCACTTCTAATCCAGTTCTAATATCATCCAGCTCAACATCATCCAAAATAATTTGTTGCTCACAATGTTCTTGGTTTGCCGCTATGGTCAGCACCGCATGCCCCTCTTCGTCTTCACCCAGTTGTAGATACTGGGTCAAGTCCGCTTCATCCGGGTCAGTAAAATCCAATAAGGAACTGACATCCAAATGGTCGGTTTGCAAATCCATATGCGGCACATGCTCGACCGCCACCGGGGCGTAGGAACTAAAGGGTGAATCTGTAGACTCAGCACCAGCAACCGAGCTGGAATCAACCACTGCACCACTGGGGAACATTACCGCATCATTGGGCTTAGAAAAATCTAAAATATGATCGGTTTCAGAAAACTCATGGCAGGTGCCGGTATTTTTTTCAGTTGCAAACCAAACATCGTCTATTGCGTGCTGCTCACCATCGGTATCCGTCCATTCCGAACGTAAACCGTGCACATTGCCCTGATCAACTTCGGCAATAGTTTCGGCCTCAAGATCAATAGAGCTTAGGCCGATATCCCGCATGGACAATAGTTCACCCTCTTGAGTTATACCGTCGCTGTTGCTATCACGCCAAACGTTTAACTCACCAAAGGCGGCATCGTCTTTGTTAATAATGCCATCATTATTAGAATCCAAATCACTCAGCGCGGCAAAACCATCTTTGGCAATATCACCATCACGCTTGGCCGTACTTTCACCGAATAATTCGCTGGCGTCATTTATTTTTCCGTCGTCATTGATATCTCGTACCAGCAAACCATCATCCGCGCCTGCCCAACCGGTTCGGTCCAAATCTCCATCGGCGTCGATATCAAAAATAACACCATTCGCTTTAGATAAAGTTTCTACACCGTCACCATCTAAGTCCAGTACTAACGGCGTAACCATACTATTTGAGTATAATATTATCGGGTTTATCTGAAGGCCTAAGTCCAATTGCCATGCTAACGGCGTAACCGTACCATCTAAATAATCGGCATTGCCATCGGCATTGGAATCTATCGCTGTTAAGCCTTGCGAAAGACCGGCGTCCTTGGAGCTTGTATCGGCATCATATGCATCGTCCAAACCATCTTTATCAATATCGATTCCACTGGCGGCAATGAAACCAGAAGTTGTTTGCGCCTCTCGGTTATCGCTTTCACCATCGTTATCACTGTCAACATCCAGACTATTGTCAATGCCATCACCATCGACATCATTATCTGCTAATTTTTGCCCGGTAACCTGCATTGATTGTATTGACCATTTATCGGAATGCGTATTACCGCCATTATGATGAGAGCCATCATCATGCACTCGGACATAAAGCCCTTTGCCCGTACCGCTAAGACTTATCGTCTCGTTGTTTTGATCACCACTAATAACATTACCGTTTATACTATATGAGTCAGACCATTTAAGGCTATCTATAACAGTCCCATTCTCATCGACTAGTTCAAATTTACCCGAGCTGTAACCAAAGCCATGGCCTTTGAAATCCTGCCTAACTACAAATTCAACATTAACTTCTTGATTCACTCCAGGGTCCGAGATGTTTATTTTTACCACAGTAGAGTCTTTTGAACCGCTATTAGAGCGGTTAAAGAGAATACCGCCCCAAAAACTACTGGCCTGCACATCGGTACCACTTATAGACACAACACCGTCGCTTTTATTACCACTCCATTGCTTAGCGCTAATGTCTATCTGCACGGCCTCTGCCTCTCCAGCAGACACCTCATTAATATCAATTATACCGTCGTTGTCATCATCGATATCATATTTGTTGATAATCCCATCGCCATCGGTATCTACACCAGCTAATAGAGAAAATGTTTTTTGGCTGCTAGAACCATCAGAGGAATCAGCCTTAACAACTAGATCTATATTATCGCCAGCGTTATAGGAACTTAGCTTGCTCGCGTCGGCAATAGTAACAACCCCAGATACGGGGTCTATGCTAAGTAGACCCGAAAAATCATCAACTAAGCTGTAAGAAATGCTATCTTCGATGTCCAAATCCGTCGCCGCGGCTGTAATATTAATAACATCACCGGTACTAGCCTCTAGCAATAAAATATCAGCGCCGGTATTAACATCAGACACTGCACTAATAACCCCATCCTGTATCGCGCTTACTTTTACATCAACTTCGAACGTCGTCACATCCGAGGCATTGCTACCATCCAGAGAAGCAGCGGTTAAATTTAAACTAAAGTTACCGTTGTAATTGGATGCCGGTTTAATTTGTACTTGGCTCAGCTGTGCCTGAGTTAAATTAATTTCTGTCGCCCCCGCTGCAACTTCAACGCCATCCATCCGAACCCCAAATCCGGCCGGTAAATCCGTTAAATTAAGCGTGATTAAGGCGATTTCACCACTACTTTTTAGAGTGACATCTGGCAATGTCAATTCTGTCCAATCACTGTCTTCGCTAACGGTAGTATGATTGTGAGGTGTACCATCAGAGTTCCCAATAATATTCACTCCATCAGCCACTGGTGCCACATCAATTATTAATTTGGCTTCGCCACCTTCAATACCATCCTCGACCAATCTAAAATTTATTTGAGCGTAGTCATTTTTAGTTGCACCTATGCCGTCAACATTATTGGCATCACTGCCCGATTCATTTTCATCAGGAATAAAACGCAGCTTGCCATCTTTAATGTCTTGAATGGAAACACCACTGTTGAGCGTCACCGCCTGCCAATTGTCACCTACCTTGTGCTGCAACACCCCGTCGCTGCTCATCGAAGTAATATTAATTTGTGCCGAGTTGGAAACTGAATCTTGGTGACCAAAATCTGCCACCGTCAGAAATCGAACCTGGTCTTCATCAATTGTGATATTTGTATTTACTGGCGCTACGGTAAATGCAAACCCCGCCGTCGGTGTTGATTCGTTGCCTGCCACGTCAGTACTAGTAATAGTAATGTTGTGGTCGCCATCGGAAAAATTATTGCTATGGTTAAAACTCCAACTGCTATCACCGCCCACCAGCGCACTACCGATTTCAACGCCTTTGTCGAAAATGGTAATGGTGCTACCGGCTATTCCTGTGCCGCTAAAATCCGGACGATTATCATTGGTAGTACTTCCCGCAGTAATGGTCTCGGTGCTGCCAGTGCTGTCAACAACAGTAAAACCCGCTGGCGTACCGTCGGCAATGGTATCTAATGTGATGACTGTAGTAGTAACAGGGCTAACATTACCGGCTAAGTCCGTTACCGTTGCACTAATATTGTATTTCCCGTCGCCGCTAAATTGATCGGCGCGCACCGCCACATTGGCAGTACCGCCCACTTCAGCAGGCAACACCGTATGCTCGATGAAATTGCTGCCACCGCCCTGCATCGCAATTGTTAATAGAATTATGTCGCCCTCAACAGTACCCGTCGGTAATGTCACGGCAATACTGGTTCCATCGATCATATCACTTTGATTTAGGTATCCATCCACTGCCTCGGTTATTACTAATGCCGCACTAGCAAGAACTTCGGTATCGACCAAATAACCAGCATTATCAGCTAAGGCACTGTGACCAATTTCTGCGGCATTACCCAAACTATCCACTAAGCTGCCGCCATTTAGATTTATGTTGCCGATGCCAACACTTATGCCATCAGCATCATTCTCAGCGCTAATGGTATAACTAAAACTCAAGCTCTTGCTACCATCACCACCTTCATATATGGCCTGTACAGCAGTACCACCAATGTTCACATTCAACGATGGTGAACCGGTTACATATGTGACCGCGCTCATATTAACGGTAACAGTAACTTTATCTCCGGCGTTTAAAAAATTGTTCTGAGCACCTTCGGCGCCGGTAATGGATAAACCCAAAACCACCGGTGGCGTAGTATTCACAATCGCCTGGATTTCAGAGGTTGTATCAGCGCCCTGCTTAACTGCTATATCTACACGACCATTAACTACCGCTAAATTGTCCGCGGTAACGCCCGTCACCAAGGCGTCACTATAATCATCCAGCGTTGGTTCTGGGTTGAATTTATTCTCGGCATAGATGGCAATTTTTTGAATCGCGGTAAGCTGAGCTGCTGCATTACTGATTAGACCTTCGATCTCGGCTTCAGTATCCGAGTCGGTTTTATTCACTCCATCAACCAGGGCATTAACAGCGGCTACATTATCCGCCGTAACACCATCGACTTTGGCGGCTGTGTAATCATCCAGTGTCGGTTCGAGGTTGGTCTTGTCATCCGCGTAATTGGCAATCTTTTGGATGGCGGTTAGCTGGGCTGATGCATTGCTAATTAGGCCTTCAATCTCGGCCTCAGTATCAACGTCGGTTTTGTTCTCTGCATCAACCAAGGCATTAACAGCGGCTAGATTATCCGCAGTAACGCCATCTACTTTGGCGGCGATGTAATCATCCAATGTTGGCTCGGGGTTGGTCTTGTCATCAGCATAGCTGGCAATCTTTTGGATTGCGGTTAGCTGGGCTGATGCATTGCTAATTAGGCCTTCAATCTCGGCCTCAGTATCAACGTCGGTTTTGTTCTCCGCATCAACCAGGGCATTAACAGCGGCTAAATTATCCGCAGTAACACCATCTACTTTGGCGGCGATGTAATCATCCAATGTTGGCTCGGGGTTGGTCTTGTCATCCGCGTAGTTGGCAATCTTTTGGATGGCGGTCAGCTGGGTTGATGCATTGCCGATTTGGCCTTCGATTTCAGTTTCAGTATTCGCATCGTTTTTTCCCAGCCCATCAACCAGAGCATTAACGGCAGCCAAGTTATCGGCTGTAACACCATCCACTTTGGCAGCGGCGTAATCGACCAGATTGGGTTCGGGATTGGTCTTGTCATCGGCGTAATTGGCAATCTTTTGGATGGCGGTCAGCTGGGTTGATGCATTGCCGATTTGGCCTTCGATTTCAGTTTCAGTATCCGCATCGTTTTTACCCAACCCATCAACCAGAGCATTAACGGCAGCCAAGTTATCGGCTGTAACACCATCCACTTTGGCAGCGGCGTAATCGACCAGATTGGGTTCGGGATTGGTCTTGTCATCGGCGTAATTGGCAATCTTTTGG
>Ga0209292_1000148_pt1 | contig 99898 bp, 82 predicted proteins | sample GOMGulsemesocosm_2_FD_184634 | JGI IMG/M metagenome (GOLD analysis project Ga0209292, IMG submission 184634) | Methane-oxidizing microbial communities from mesocosms in the Gulf of Mexico - GOM9C Gulf of Mexico (SPAdes) (version 2) | ecosystem: Environmental > Aquatic > Marine > Cold seeps... | reverse complement strand
AAGCATCAATTGAAGGGTATTTTTCAGACGTTCTTTCAAATACATCACCAGCCGCTTTAGTGTCGCTTATATTTGCAGCATGAACTTGAATATGAAGTAAATTGCCAAGTACATCGACGATGATATGGCGTTTATGCCCTTTTACTTTTTTACCACCATCAATTCCTCTCTCTTCACTGGCATATTGAGTTTTAACACTCTGTGCATCAATAATACCATAGCTAGGAGCCATGCTCCGACCCGCTTTACTACGAGCTTTACGGTTTAATTTTTCTAAAACTACTTCCCATACTCCACGCTTATTCCAACGACTAAAGTGGTCATAAACGGTTTGCCATGGTGGTAAGTCATTGGGCATCATTCGCCAAGTAATACCCCCTTTCAAAACATATAGAATTGCATTGACTATATCTTTTTGAGAATGCTCACGAGGCCTGCCTCTTCTACTTTTAGGCTGAAAATTGCTTGCGATTACATCCCACTCATCATCATGTAAATCACTTGAATATCCCATTTATCACCAAAAAATATTTGATTTTACAGAAATCACATTAACCAAACAGCTTCTTAAAGACTATCTAAATCTTATCTTCTGTAATAAAAAATTCACCACAAAAGCAATCACCAACAAAGCCAAGCCTAGAGCTAAACCTAATTCAAAAGAGCCTTTGCTGGTTTCTAAAGCAATCGCAGTGGTTAAGGTGCGTGTTGAACCTTGTATATTGCCACCAAGCATCATCGCTGCACCCACTTCACCAATCGCACGGCCAAAACCCGTGACCACCGCCGCAAAAAGCGCAATATGCAACTCTTGCACTAAGGGTTTTAATTGCTGCATGGGCGTGGCTCCCAAGGATTTTAAGGTGCTTAATAATCGTGGATCAGCGGATAAAACAGCGGTTAAAGTCATATTCATAATAATGGGTAGGATTAAACACATTTCCCCTAGAATTACCGCAGATTCAGTATATAACAAGCCATACTCGCCAAAAATCCCTTGGCGACTGAGCAAGCCATAAAGAATCAACCCTATCATCACGGTAGGCATCGCCATTAAGGTATTTAACAGTTGCAGTAGCATTTTCTTGCCAAAAAATTCTTGAATGGCCATGAGTAATCCAAGAGGAATGCCCAATAAAGATGCGCCTAGCGTTGCAATTAAGGAGATACGCAATGAAAGACCAATAATGCTATAAATCTCTGTCTCTAATTGAGCCAATAATTGCACCGCCGTTAGCAATGCGTCACTGAAATATCCCATTATTTTTTAGCTGGATAGCCCTTTTTTATGCGTATGAATAGACATTAAAATACCGAAACCCGCAAATAACGTCACCATTGACGTACCACCATAACTAATCAAAGGCAGGGGTATACCCACAACAGGTAAAATTCCAATGACCATGCCAATATTAACAAACACGTAAATGAAAAAAGTACAGACTAAACTGGCGGCCAATAGACGGGTATAGGTTTCTTCTGCCTGCACGGCAATATACAAGCCTCGCGCAATAATAAAAATATAAATGGATAGCAGACCTAAACACCCCAGTAATCCAAATTCTTCAGCAAATACCGCAAAAATAAAGTCGGTGGAACTTTCAGGTAAAAACTCTAATTGGGATTGGGTATTTTCTTGCCAGCCTTTACCCGATACCCCGCCTGAACCAATAGCAATTTTTGATTGAATAATATGATAGCCTTTACCCATTGGGTCGGATTCGGGATTTAAGAAGGTATTCACTCGGTCTTTCTGGTAGCTGCGCATGAAATAATGCCAGTAAATGGGCGTAAAAGCACTGACTGCCAGCGTAGAAAACCCAAGAAAACGCCATGAAAGTCCTGCAAAATAGAGAATGGATAAGCCCGAACTGGCCACTAACAAAGAAGTTCCTAAATCAGGTTGGCGCACAATTAGCAATGTGGGAATGGCGACAATTACCAAGGTTACAGCTATATGCCGCCATTTTGGCGGAATTTCATGACCTGATAAGTACCATGCAACCATCATAGGCGTGGTAATTTTAATCATTTCTGAAGGCTGAAAACGAAAGCCAATATTAAGCCAGCGTTGCGCGCCTTTGCCTACATCACCAAACCATAATACGGCGACCAGTAAAATCACACCTAATAAGTAAAGAAAAATAGAATATCGCTGAAAATGACGCGGGTCAACCTGAGCAATGAGTAACATACCAACACCCGAAAAGAGCATACGCGATGACTGACGCACCAATAAACTTAATTCCTGCCGCCCTGCGCTATAGAGCATGATAGAGCTAATAAATAGCAGTAAGAGTAAAGCCATCAATAAAGGAATATCAACGTGTATTTTTCGTAGCCAAGCTTTTATAATCGAGGGCTTATGAAATTGTTCTGCTCTATATTCCTGTGTCAAAAAGTACCTTCCTGTTTTAAAAACCGTTCAATCACAGCAGCAGCCACTGGGGCGGCGATGGAACTTCCGTGGCTACCATGTTCGGCAATCACCGCGACGGCGATTTTTGGATTATCAGCGGGGGCAAAAGCAATAAATAAAGCGTGGTCACGCATATTAAATGCAATTTCCGCTTCGTCGTATTCTTCATCTTGTTTGACACTATATACTTGAGCGGTGCCTGTTTTCCCTGCAATTAGATAGTTTTTATTGGCAATTCTTTTTGCCGTCCCTTTCGCAGAATGCACTACATGTACCATCGCTTGTTTAATTTGCTCTAAATGCTTCTCGCTTAACGCCAGTTGTTTTGTTTCCGGGTGCTTTACTTGCTCGACTCTATCGGCATACACTAATTTTTCCGCCAGAAAAGGCACTTGAACTTTGCCTTTATTGGCTAAGGTTGCGGTGGCAAAAGCCAATTGCATGGGTGTGACTTGGGTAAATCCTTGACCAATGCCTGTAATCAAGGTTTCACCGGGATACCATGAACTTTTCTTTTTAGCACGTTTCCACTCTCTGGAAGGTAATAGACCTGATTTTTCACCTTTTACATCCACCCCTGTTTTCTGACCAAAGCCAAAATGATGTAAAAAAGCAGACAGTTTATCAATGCCTAAAGTTAATGCTAAATCATAGAAATAGACATCACAGGATTGGGTAATGGCATCGTCTAAATCCACCATGCCATGCCCCCATTTTTTCCAATCACGGTATTTATGTTCACTGTTTGCTAATTGATAATATCCAGGACAAAACAGTTTCTGGTGCATTTGCAGCACTTTATTTTCCAAGCCGGCTAAACCAATAAACGGTTTTAAAGTGGAGCCAGGGGGATATTGCCCACGTAAGACTCTATCAAATAAGGGCATATTTTTTGAGGTATTAATTCGTTTATAGTCTTTATAGCTAATGCCAGAAACAAAGAGATTGGGATCAAAGCTCGCCTTACTGACTTGAACAAGGACTCCACCGGTTTTTAAATCTAAGGCAACTACCGCACCGTTATAATCTGCCAAAGCCTCGTAAGCCACTTTCTGTAAGTCCATATCAAGGGTTAAGTAAATATCCGCCCCAGGTGTGGGTTCAATCTCTCCTAACTGCTTAACAGACTTACCTTGTGCGTTAATTTCAAGTTCTGAATACCCTGCATAACCCCGCAAGACATTTTCATAAGTACTTTCGATGCCACTTTTACCCATAAAATGCATGGAACGATATTCGACTTCAGGTAATGTTTTTAATTCTTTTTCATTAATCCGCCCTAAATACCCGACAACATGAGCGGTCAGTTCTTTATAAGGGTAATGACGCATTAAGCGGGCATGAATATCCACTCCAGAAAAGGTATGCCTTACCACTGCAAATTTTGCGACTTCGGTCGGTGTTAATTTTAAGAGTAAAGGAATGCTATTAAAATACTGATACCGCTTGCGCTGTTTTTTAAACGCTTTAATTTTTTCGTCAGAAATCGCCAGTAATTTTTGTAAGCGGAGTAAGGTACTCGGCATATCCTTTACTTGCTCAGGAATAATTTCTAAGCTATAGGAAGGTAAGTTTTCCGCTAAAATTCGACCTTTTTTATCATAAATAATGCCACGAGTCGGCGGAGAGGAGGTCACTTTAATGCGATTATTCATCGCCATACTGTGGTATTTTTCATGTCCAGAAATTTGTAAATACACCAACCGAGCGACTAAGCCCGCTATCATACCCAGCATGAGAATAAACATAATCACAGTACGGCTCAAAAAAATACGGTTTTCTGAGAAAATATCTTTAATGGTTTGGTGACGGCGCATGCTGTTATCTTACTGAAAGCGTAATGGGCGAAAAAGAAACAGCATCATAAACCAAACAACACCTCCTGTGAGTACAGGAGACCAAAAATAAATAGGCACGCTAACATTAGATCCTTTTTCAATGCAAAACATGACCAGACGAGCTAAAAATAACAAACAGGCAATTAAAAAACTTTGCTGAAACAAAGGCATTACATTAATCCGTTTATATTGTTGTTTCGCTAAAAAAATACTTAACGCATAACTCAGAACATATTGCCCCAAAACTTGCCCCATCAAGACATCCATCAGTAAACTAAGACTCCAAACCTTGGTGATGCTTAGCTCATTGGTGGTACTGAGACTCCAGTGCAATAAAACCAATAATACCCAATCAGGCGCTAATAGACAGACAATATCAGCCCATTGCACAATGCTTAATATCATAGCGATAAAAATCGCCATCGCATAATGCAAAACAGATAAATGATTATTCCGCGGCATGGCTCTTTTTTTCTTCCTTAGTTAAGGAAATAAGCTGGCTATTATTCCATACAATCAAAAATTCACGGCTCGAATTCAAAAAGGCACTGGGTTTTGCCTGAATCACGGCAAACGGCTTACCCGGCTGTTTTACAATCGACTCAATCACAGCAACAGGATAACCTTGTGGAAAAGTTCCCCCTAAGCCTGAAGTGACCAATAAATCTCCTATGACAATATCGGTATTATTGGATAAAAAAGGTAAACTCAACTGATTAATCTTTCCTGTACCCACCGCGACAGTTTGTAATCCATTACGATTCACTTGTACAGGAATGGCATGATTAGGGTCGGTAATAAGAATAATCTCTGAACTTAACAGCGAGGTATTCATTACCTGCCCTACCACTCCATGCGCATCTAATACCGCCTGCCCATCATGTACATCAAAACGGCTGCCTTTATTTACTACCACAGTATGTTCATAAATCGCTAAATTAACTGACATTAATTCCGCAATCAAAAATTGCTCCCCTAAAGTAAAGGAACTGTCTAGTAGCGAGCGTAAGCGAATATTTTCTGTCTCTAAAGCCGCAAATTTCAATAACTTCACATTATTAATAAACGCTTGTTGTTTTAACTGTTTATTGTCATCCAATAAATGTTGATAGCTGCCAAACTGTTGGTCAATGTCACGCAGTAATTGGCTGGGTAAATCGACTATGTAGCGCACAGGATAAACCAATACGGATAAAGCCGAACGCACAGGCTTTAACTTGTCCGTATATTGGTCTGTCGCAATCAATACAACGGCAAGTAATAAAGCCAACAAAAAACGTAGCTTTATCGAAGAACCTGTAGAAAACAAAGATTTAATAACACTCTACCTAAATACTAAAGCCTCCTACTATTACAAAAGAAGGCAGTGATTATTACTCTAAAGAAAAAGGAGATAAGCCTTTTTCATCTAGCATTTCTAATATCATACCGCCCCCACGCGCCACACAGGTTAATGGGTCTTCAGCAATATAAACAGGTAAGCCCGTTTCTTCTGAAATTAAGCGGTCAATATCCTTTAATAACGCGCCCCCCCCTGTTAATACAATCCCCCGTGTTGCTACATCGGATCCTAATTCGGGAGGCGTTTGTTCTAAAGCTGTTTTTACAGCACTGACAATACCGGCTAAAGCGCCTTGTAAGGCTTCCAAGATTTCATTACTGTTTAAGGTAAAGCTGCGAGGAACCCCTTCTGATAGATTACGCCCTTTCACTTCAATTTCTAAAATCTCACTGCCCGGATAGGCTGTGCCAATTTCTTTTTTAATCCTTTCTGCAGTCGCTTCACCAATTAAAGTGCCATAATTACGGCGTACATAATTAATAATCTCTTCATCAAAACGATCTCCGCCAATCCGCACAGAAGCCGAATAGACAATACCACTCAAAGAAATAATCGCAACTTCCGAGGTACCGCCACCAATATCCAACACCATTGAGCCTTGCGCTTCATCGACAGGTAATCCAGCACCCACTGCGGCTGACATAGGCTCATCAATTAAATACACTTCACGTGCCCCAGCCATTGACGCGGATTCTCTAATCGCACGCCGCTCAACTTGCGTTGAGCCGCAAGGTACACAAATCAAAATTCGTGGACTTGGGCGTAAAAATTTATTCTCATGCACTTTATGAATAAATTCCCGTAACATACGCTCAGTGACCGCAAAATCTGCAATAACCCCATCTTTTAAAGGACGAATCGCCGTAATATTACCCGGTGTACGCCCCAACATTAATTTAGCATCCGAGCCCACGGCAGCAATGGTTTTAGTTCCTCGAACTTTATCTTCCTTGATGGCTACAACGGAGGGTTCATCTAGCACAATACCTTGACCAGGCATATAAATAAGTGTGTTAGCGGTTCCTAAGTCAATGGCTAAATCATTAGAAAACATACCGCGAATTTTTTTAAACATACACTCTTAACCCTGAAATCACATAAAATTAACAATACTGTATCAATCATTCAGGTATTTGAGCAAGATATAACGTATCATATTTGGAAAATCATCCTTGTAAAGTGGGCTACCTGCCCTCATAAAAAGCTTATCAAGACCACTCAACCTATTTAATTTAATGGAGTTAAAATGTCGTTAACAACTGATGATGTTAATAAAATCGCTTATTTAGCCCGTTTGGGAATTAACCCTCAAGATACAAAATCTTATACTGACGATTTATCTAACATGTTAAATCTAGTAGCTCAAATGAGTTCCGTTGATACCGATAGCGTCGCACCGATGGCTCACCCTTTTGACCAAGTTCAACGTCTACGTCCCGATACTATTACAGAAACCAATCAACGCGATTCGTTTCAAAGTATCGCCCCTCAAGTGGAAGATGGACTCTATCTTGTCCCTAAAGTATTAGATTAAAACACTCACTATGCATACTAAAACTCTAAAACAACTCAGCCAAGATTTACAAACTGGCGAGTATTCTAGCCAAGAACTCACCCAAGCCTATTTAACACGTATCCAACAACACAGCGCGTTGAATAGCTTTATTACCGTCACTGAAACGCAAGCTATCGCCGCCGCAAAACAAGCCGATGCCTTACTTGCAGCAGGTAATGCCCCTTTATTAACGGGCATACCGATGGCGCATAAAGATATTTTTTGTACGCAAGGCGTAAAAACCAGTTGCGGCTCTAAAATGCTGGATAACTTTATCGCACCATACAATGCCACGGTCGTAGATAAATTTAATGCGGCAGGTATGATCTCATTAGGTAAACTGAATATGGATGAGTTTGCCATGGGCTCGTCCAATGAAACCAGTTTTTATGGAGCCTCATATAACCCATGGGCGGATAACACCGTGACTGGCGGTTCTTCAGGGGGTTCCGCAGCAGCGGTAGCGGCTCGTTTAATTCCAGCCGCCACAGGAACCGATACCGGTGGCTCCATTCGTCAACCTGCGGCTTTTTGTGGTATCACAGGACTAAAACCCACCTATGGTCGAGTCTCACGTTATGGCATGATTGCCTACGCGTCGAGTTTAGATCAGGGTGGTCCGATGACACAAACCGCCGAAGATGCAGCTTTAATGCTGCAAACAATGGCGGGCTTTGACCCTAAAGATTCCACCAGCGCACAACAAGACGTGCCAGATTACAGCGCAACGCTCAATGACAGCTTAAAAGGCTTAAAAATCGGGCTGCCCAAAGAATTTTTTGATGAAGGTTTAAGTAACGAAATGGCGACAGCTATTGAAAACGCCGTCAATGAATACAAAAAAATGGGAGCTGAAATTATTGAAGTTTCTATGCCACATTTAAAACTGGCCATTCCTGCGTATTATGTGATTGCCCCTGCAGAATGTTCTGCAAACTTACAGCGTATGGACGGCGTACGTTTTGGCCATCGTTGCGAAAATCCAAAGGATTTAAACGACCTGTATATTCGCTCACGCGGTGAAGGCTTTGGTACGGAAGTAAAACGACGTATTTTAGTCGGTACTTACGCGCTCAGCGCGGGTTATTACGATGCCTATTATATTAAAGCGCAAAAAATTCGCCGCTTAATCAGCGATGATTTCACTAAAGCCTTAGAAACGGTCGATGTGATTATGGGACCTGTGACTCCAACGCCTGCTTTTGGTATTGGTGAAAAAACAGCCGACCCAATTGAAATGTACCTCGCGGATATTTATACCATCGCCATTAATCTAGCAGGTTTACCCGCTATGTCAGTGCCAGCAGGCTTTATAGATAATAAACCCGTTGGCTTACAGATTATTGGCAATTACTTTAGCGAAGCGAAGCTCTTAAATGTTGCGCACCAATATCAACAAGTCACTAACTGGCATCAACAAGCCCCTAAAGGCTTTGAATAAGGAGAACATTATGCAATGGGAAACAGTTATTGGGCTAGAAATTCATGCTCAACTTTCAACAAAAACAAAAATATTTTCAGCCGCTTCTACCGCTTACGGCGCAGAGCCGAATACCCAAGCCTGTGTAGTGGATTTAGGTTTACCCGGTGTCTTACCTGTTTTAAACCAAGAAGTAGTGCGCATGGCGGTAAAATTTGGTATGGCGATTGGAGCGAAAATAGAAGATTACTCGGTCTTTGCGCGTAAAAACTACTTCTATCCTGACTTACCTAAAGGCTACCAAATCAGTCAAATGGATCACCCAATTGTCGGTCTCGGACATTTAGATATTGATGTTGAGGGTAAAACCAAGCGCATTGGCGTGACTCGGGCGCATTTAGAGGAAGATGCAGGAAAATCATTACACGAATCATTTCACGGTTCAACAGGTATTGACCTTAACCGTGCTGGCACACCTTTATTAGAAATTGTTTCTGAACCCGATATGCGCTCGGCCAAAGAAGCCGTGGCTTATATGCGAAAAATTCACGAATTGGTGCAATATTTAGACATCAGTGATGGCAATATGCAAGAAGGCTCTTTCCGTTGTGATGTCAATATTTCACTGCGCCCGATAGGCCAAGAAGAGTTTGGAACCCGCGCTGAGCTAAAAAACATCAACTCGTTTAAATTTGTCGAAAAAGCGATTTTTACCGAAGTCGAACGTCAAAAAGAGATTCTTGAGGCAGGCGGTACGATTGTCCAAGAAACGCGCCTTTACGATCCTGATAAAGACGAAACACGTTCGATGCGCAGTAAAGAAGAAGCCAACGATTACCGTTACTTTCCTGACCCTGATTTATTACCTGTTTATATTAGCCCTGAGTTACGCGCCCAAGTCAAAGCCGATTTACCGGAATTACCCGAAGCTAAAAAACAGCGTTTCTTAAGCGACTATAAACTAGAAGCCGAAGCCGCCAATAATTTAGCCAGCTCAAAACCTTTAGCCGATTATTTTGAAGCCTTGGTCAAAGCATCAGGCTGTGACGCTAAAATATGCAGTAACTGGGTGAGCGTTGAATTATCAGGGGCGCTAAATAAAGACAGCCTAGATATTACACAAAGCCCTATTGCTTCTGAACGTTTAGCACAACTTTTACAACGTATTGCAGACAATACTATTTCAGGAAAAATTGCTAAACAAGTCTTTGAAGCCATGTGGTCGAGCGAAGACAGTGCCGATACGATTATTGAAGCACAAGGTCTTAAACAAATTACCGACAGCGGCGCTATTGAAGCGATTATTGATAAAATTATTGCCGACAATCAAGGTCAAGTCGAACAATACCTCAGCGGTAAAGATAAAGTGTTTGGTTTCTTTGTTGGGCAAACCATGAAAGCCTCTCAAGGCAAAGCGAACCCTGCCGAAGTGAATAAAATATTACAAGAAAAACTCAAGCGTTAAAATCAAAAATCCTCTGCAAGGTTTATCATATAACCCTTGCAGGGCGAACCAACAAAAAACTCTGTCCTTAGAATAAAGCTCTCATTCACTTGAATGATTATTAAAGAACACCAATAATTCCGCCCCATTACTACCCAATTTCTAAAAAACTAAGCCTGTCTATCATCAAAGATATAAAGTTAAAAATAGCTTAAATACCCTACATCATTCAGTTATATAACAAAGATTAATTAAATTGACCACTTTGCCACACATAACCCCATGATATTAATTGTTATTTAAAATGGCTTATTTATTGCTTTAATAAATTATTAAATAATAATTTATTAATTCAGTATGTAGAAAAAATAACAATTAACTATAATAACCTATAGAGGACGTATGAAAAACAAACAGCATTTTCTTTTTTTTAGCATACTCAGTGTGCTATTAGTCTTAAGCAATAGTGCTTATGCAAAAAAGGGGCAAAGACGCGTAAAAACCGATACCACTCCTAATGCATTTAGCTTTATCGACCAATCGGACGTAGCATTAAATACCTTAACGAACAGTAATACTTTAAGTATTACAGGGATTAATTCTGCAACCAACGTCAGTATCTCAGGGGGAGAATATTCCATTAATGGCGGGGCTTATACCGCATCAGCCAGTACCTTAAATAATAACGATTCCGTACAACTTAGACAAACATCCAGCAGTAATTACAGTACTGCGACACACGCAACGCTTAATGTCGGCGGAGTCAGTGACGCATTTACACTCACCACCTTAACCGACACCACCCCTATTGCTGATACCACGCCTAATGCGTTTAGCTTTAGTGGACAAGCGGATGTTGCCTTAAATACGTTAATTACCTCCAATACTATTACGGTATCAGGTATTAACAGTGCAACCAGCGTCAATATCTCAGGGGGAGAATATTCCATTAATGGCGGAGCTTATACCGCTTCAGCCAGCATCTTAAATAATAACGATTCCGTACAGCTTAGACAAACATCCAGCAATAATTACAGCACCGCGACACAAGCAACGCTGACTATCGGTGGAGTTAGTGGTGGATTTTCAGTGACTACCTTAGCCGACACTACCCCTATTGCTGATACCACACCCGATGCCTTTAGCTTTACTGACCAAGTGGATGTTGCCTTAAATACGCTAATTACCTCCAATACTATTACGCTGTCAGGCATTAACAGTGCAAGTAACATCAGTATTTCAGGCGGTGAATATGCTATTAATGGCGGTGCATTTATCAGCTCCCCCGCTACCGTGAATTTAGGCGACAACGTTCAAGTACGTTTAACCTCAAGCGGTAATGAAGCAACACTGAGTAATACAATATTAAGCATAGGTGGTGTCAATGACACCTTTAGTGCTTTGACACTGACCTCAACTATCCCAGTTGGCGCAACAGGAAATCCTGCTTTTACATCCAATCATTTTTCGGGTTCAGCCAATTGCCAAATGTGTCATGACGGTTTAACCGATAATACTGGTAAAGATGTATCCATTATAAAAGCATGGAAATCAACCATGATGGCGAATGCAACACGCGACCCATTATGGAAAGCAAAAGTGCGGACAGAGTTAAATCGTACACCTTCTTTAGCGGGTGTTATTAACGATAAATGTTCACGTTGTCATGCTCCGATGGCTAATTTCGAAGCGCATCAAAATAACTCACCTATTGAAATTTTAGACAATGGTTTTACTAACCCTAATAATGACTACCATAATGAAGCAATGGATGGGGTAAGTTGTACTTTATGTCATCAAATTGAAGATAACGGGCAATTGGGAGAGTTAAGCTCAATGTCAGGTCATTATCCACTTAATAACCAGAAAAAAATCTATGGGCCGTATGATAATATCTTTGCTAACCCTATGATTATGAATACGGGTTATACGCCTGAATACAGTCCACATGTTAAGAAATCAGAGTTATGTGCTACTTGTCATAACTTAAAAACACCGTTTACCGATGATGCAGGTAATGTCTTAAGCAGTACCCCTGAATCTGAATTTCCTGAGCAAATGCCATACAGTGAATGGCTAGCCAGTGATTATGCAGCGACCACCAGTTGTCAGCAATGTCACATGGCACGTACGGATGGCGTTTCTATTTCAACTCGCCCAATGTGGTTAGAACCGCGTGATGATTTTGCTGAGCATGTTTTTGTCGGCGGAAATAAATTTATGTTGGATATGTTAAGCAACAATAAAGAAGAATTAGGGGTATTAGCCACTGATTTTTCTGAAATTATTGCTGCAACAGAAAATTTACTGTCTCAAGCAGCGAGTATTGAAGTGCTAAGTAGCACACAAACAGTCGATACCTTAGACTTTAACTTGCGTATCAACAGTAACACAGGTCATAAACTGCCTTCTGCCTACCCATCACGCCGTGCTATCTTGCATGTGACGGTTAAAGACAGTGCTGGAGCAGTGGTTTTTGAATCGGGTAAAGTGAATGCCAACGGTAGTATTGCGGGCGTTAACTCTGATAACGATTTAACAAGCTTTGAGCCACATTATGATGTGATTACCTCAGCAGACCAAGTGCAAGTGTACGAAGCCATTATGAATGATTATAAAGGCGATGTGACTTATACCTTGTTACGCGGAAGTGACTATATTAAAGATAACCGTTTATTACCTAATGGCTTTAATAAACAAACGGTTTCTTCTGATGTAAAAGTTGCAGGTGCTGCATTTGATGATGCTAATTTTATTGGCGGCAGTGATGAAATTCGTTATAGCTTAGCAGGATTAAGCCCTGACACTTATAGCGTGAATGTTGAGTTAGTGTACCAAACATTAGCTTACGCTTTTGCTCAAGATTTATTTAAAGACAGTGCTAAAGAAGTCACCGATTTCAAACGTCTTTACAATGCATCGAATGCAAAATCATCCGTTATTACTCAACAGGTTTTCACTGTAAACCCTTAACCTTCCTACCTTACTGTCAACTGGACTGTTCACGTTCAGTTGGCATTAAATCTTATATCATTCTTTTCGTATTCCTAAGCTTCCTGCTTGGGAATGCCTACCTTCCAAACTCTGCTTGGCAGTCAATGTCTCACAGTTCATCAATGCGCCATATGGCTTAAATTTATAGCTGATTGGAAGTATTAAATGCTGGCATACGTTATTTCGCTACGCTTAATAAGCTAACCCAGCCTAGGCGTTTCATATATGAGGTTCTCTAAAGGAATAGATAATTTTGAATGTAATTTTCTTATCATATTCAAAGATAACCCTCTTTGATAATTTAAAACCTCTGAAACTCTTCCTCGCCCACCAATATAAGGCTCTAAATCTTTTCTTGAAAGATTCATTTGCTCCATTCTAAATTTAATGGCTTCTATTGGGTCTGGTGGAAGGATTGGATAATGTATACTTTCATAATTATCTACTAACACTAAAAGAATATCTAATTTATCTCCAGCTTCAGACCCTTCGCTTGCTCCCCAGCATTGTTCAATTTCAGCAAGTGCTTGATCGTAATCTTTTTCTGTTTTAATTGGCTGAATTTCCATCATATTACCTCGGCATTAATATTATCATATTGTTTATGCGTACCAATGAACCTAATAAAACAAGCTTGACGACCATAATCAATAGAAACAATTAAGCGATATTTATTTCCTGAAATATTAAATACAACTCGATTGTTTTTCAAAATACTTGCTGAACGAAACTGACCTTTTATTTCTTGTGGTGTTTTCCATGTAGCCCTCAATGCTTCTCCGTGCCAAACTTCTAAAGAAGATTTAGAATCTGCATATTGAGGAGATGATTCCCAAAATTCTCTGAGTGTTCGTTTAGATATTATTCGCATAAAAATCAGTACACACGGATACCAATATGGGAACGATATTTTAATGCGTAGGGAATATTTTTAAGTTTAACTTAAATCTCATAACCTGAAAGAGAAGGGGCGCAAGTCTGGATTTTTGTACCTACCTTCAAGTTCAGCTTGATAGGGGCTTTTAATCAATCCTTATTTAGTATAATAAAAAACAAGACCTGACCCCTTTAATTCCTCGGCCTTTTCGGGTTACAGACATTCTTTAAAAATTATCTAACCATTCATTGAGTTCTTCCGCATCACTAAAGCGATAGCGTTGCATTATTTTTTGCGGTAAAGACCAAAAGTCAATAATCGCATCGGTAAAATCATGAACTGTTTTTTTATATTGTATCAGTACATCAATGGCCGCAAGCACGTCTTGCTGGTCACAAGTGCTATAGCCTTGTAATGAATTTTTATTCATAGAATACTGGCTAGATACCCCCGAAGAAACGTGCAATAAAGAATTCATGTTTTCACCCATTAATCAATGCCATTAAAAATATAGCATTCATTATAAATTAAAAATAGGTCATATAACACGATTAATGTGTCATATAACCTGTTTTTCATTCAATTTCGGGGGAACTCATCCTATTCATTAACGCTTCATCATGCAGATTCGACTTTATCTTTCAGGCCACACTCCAGCTCGTAGCTCCGATTAGCGATAGCGTAATCGGAGAGCACTATTCCATCACCACCTACAAAAACTTTTTATCGTTCCCACCGCTCCAGCGTCAACTATCAAGATGAATAATCCTTATTTTATGACTTGCTGAAACAGGGGGTAATCTGCTGATTTTATGTTTGATGCATTTATATCCATGAAAATGTTGTTAAACGAGGTATGTGACGCTAGAGCGTCGATGACTGCATTCCTACGCTAGAGCCGTGGGAACGATAAAAAATAGACATTCTCAACCAAAACATTTAAGAAGGCTATGTCTGCATTAGCTGTTGGTTAGACTTAAGCGCCAATGATTACGGGCATTTAATGATTGCTATGTGTTTTTTAAAAACAATAACTTAGATTATTAGCAACACTTAATGAGTACATAGCCTTTAAGAACGATACAAATGGGAACACGAATAAGCATACGTCCAATTACGCTGCGCTAATCGGACCTACCCTATTCAAACCGAAGAGCCTTTTTAAAAAACTCCTGCCAAAATTCTTTCATATTTGAAATGTACTGATTTAATTCTTCACAAGTAATTTCAATTTCACCATCAGATAAAAAACCATTAAATGATTTTATAGCCTTCGGTTTTCTTAATTTTAACGTATCAAATGACTCTCCTTTACCATGCTTAATAACATTTGCAATTAACCTAAGCTCTGTGTTGCAAATATCCCATAATGAGCCTTCTTCTGCGTTTATAGATAATTTTTCTAGTTCAAATTTTTTATTGTTTCCATCAGAAGTTTGGAAAATATTTCCACAATCTTTTTCAAATAAATGAAACAGCCAAGTTATTGAACTATTAATAAATTCTTTTCTCATTTCACTATTTAAATGATAATGATAGATCTCTTCATCAAATGCTTGCTCGTAAACTAAGGCTTCATCCATAAAGTCAGGATGGAAGTTGGCACTTAACTTTTCTAATTTCTTTTTACCTACAGCCTTTGCTTCATCCTCAAGCAAATCGAATGTAGGTAGCAACCGATTGTTGATAGTTTTTGAGATACTATCGACTCTCTCTAATATAGAGATTTTATCTGATTCATATAAATGCTTCATAAACACTGGAACTCATTTCTCACTTAACAATATTATTATCAGGCATATTCGCCCTGATATTCTCTAGCTCGTAGCTCCGATTAGCGATAGCGTAATCGGAGAATGCGATTCTAAAGATAATGCTATGAATAAAACTTCTCATTTCACAATCATTAACTTTCTACTTATTTTTTCTTTCCCAAGCTCCTGCTTGATAGCTCATAGCTTCGAATCAGATAATCAGAACCTATGAGCTAATCTAAAAAACTACTCAGCCCATTTCCAATCACGAATCTCAGGCATATCTTCACCATATTCATGAACATATTGCTTATGTTCAATTAATTTATCGCGCATTAATTGTTTCAGATAAATAGTCCGATGTCCTAACTCTGGCAGTCTATCCAAAACATCCATCACTAAATGAAAGCGGTCTAAATCATTCATCACTACCATATCGAATGGCGTTGAAGTAGTACCTTCTTCTTTATAGCCTCGTGCATGGATATTATCATGCCCTGCTCTGCGGTAGGTTAAACGGTGAATCAACCACGGATACCCATGATAGGCAAAAATCACGGGGGCATCAGGGGTAAAAATATCAGAAAATTCATTCTCTGATAAACCGTGAGGATGTTCTTCTTGTGGTAACAGTTTCATTAAGTTGACCACATTCACCACACGAACTTTTAATTCGGGTAATTGCTCACGCAGAATTTTAACCGCAGCTAGAGTTTCTAAAGTCGGCACATCCCCAGCACAGGCCATGACCACATCGGGTTCACCAGTTTCTTGGTCACTACTCGCCCAATCCCAAACACCAATACCTGCCGTACAATGCTTAATTGCGGCATCCATATCCAACCATTGTTCCGAAGGCTGTTTACCACAAACGACCACATTGACATAATTACGACTGCGTAAACAATGATCTGTAACTGATAAAAGCGTATTCGCATCAGGTGGTAAATACACTCGAATTACCGAGGATTTTTTATTGACTACGTGGTCAATAAAACCCGGATCTTGATGAGAAAAACCGTTATGATCTTGTCGCCATACATGAGAAGAAAGCAGATAATTCAATGAAGCCACAGGCCGCCGCCATTCAATCGTTTGCGTAGTTTTTAACCATTTAGCGTGCTGATTAAACATGGAATCAATAATATGAATAAACGCTTCATAACAATTAAAAAAACCATGACGGCCTGTTAATAAATAGCCTTCTAACCACCCTTGGCAAGTATGCTCTGAGAGAATTTCCATCACTCGTCCATCACTGGCTAAATGGTCATCTTCTGGAATAGTTCTTTCCATCCATGTTCTATCGGTGACTTCAAACGCAGGTGACCAACGATTAGAGGCCGTTTCATCAGGGCCAAACAATCTAAAGTTTTGCTCATCTGCGTTTAAACGCATGACTTCGGCTAAGTAAGTGCCTTGAACGCGAGTGGCTTCGCCTTTGACTGCGCCTGCGGAAGGTACATCCAGCGCAAAATCGGTAAACTTAGGTAAATGTAATTTACGCAGTAAACTTCCGCCATTGGTATGTGGATTATCTCCCATACGCTGATTTCCTAGAGGCGCTAAGGCTTTGAGTTCAGGTAATAAATGCCCACCCTCATCAAATAATTCTTCAGCTTTATAACTCTTTAACCAGTCTTCTAATAATTTCAAATGTTCTGGATCTTCGCGCACAGCCGAAAAAGGCACTTGATGCGAACGCCAAAAATCTTCGGTTTTCTTACCATCAACTTCTTTAGGCCCTGTCCAACCTTTAGGAGATCGTAAAATAATAATAGGCCATTTAGGACGAATGGCTTCACCCGAAGTACGCGCTTGCTTTTGAATGGCTTTAATCTCAGCAATCACCACATCTAAAGTGGCCGCCATTTTCTGATGCATTAATTCAGGATCAGAGCCTTCAACAAAATACGGTTTATACCCATAGCCAACAAATAAACTTTCTAATTCAGCTTTAGGTATCCGCGCCAATAACGTCGGGTTAGCAATTTTATAACCGTTTAAATGCAAAATAGGCAATACCGCCCCATCTCGAATCGGGTTCAAAAATTTATTTGAATGCCAAGAAGTAGCTAAAGGGCCTGTTTCTGCTTCACCATCTCCGACGACACAGCAAGCAATTAAATCGGGGTTATCAAATACCGCACCATACGCATGGGAAACTGCATAGCCTAATTCCCCACCTTCATGCATCGAACCGGGTGTTTCTGGAGCAACATGGCTGGGAATACCGCCTGGAAAACTAAATTGTTTAAACAAGCGACGCATCCCTTGTTCATCGTCTGAAATATCTGGGTAATATTCGCTGTACGTCCCTTCCAACCAAGTATTAGCGACCAAACCCGGCCCGCCATGTCCTGGCCCTGCAATATAAAGCGCGTTTAAATCAAAGGATTTAATCACACGATTCATGTGTGCATAAATAAAGTTTAAACCCGGTGTTGTACCCCAATGCCCTAATAAACGCGGCTTAACATGCTTAAGCGTCAATGGCTCACGCAGTAAGGGGTTATTCATTAAATAAATCTGCCCAACCGAAAGATAATTAGCAGCACGCCAATAGGCATGAATATTTTTTAACTCAGTCGCCGATAAAGGCGTTACTTCAATCGTCATACGTCATATTCCCAGTTATAAAAACAAAGTTTACTTACTTTACTACATGCAATTGGTGCAAAATAGATTCTTCTATCTCTCACTTAATAGGAAAACTTCCTATTTGTGACTATTTCCCTGTTGCATCTCCCCATAAAAATTTATGTAATTGCACCTGAAAACGAACCGCTAATTGATCCTTCAATATCCATTCCGCTAGTTCTGTTGGGTCTTGTTGTCCCATACTGGGTGAAAATAATAATTCACACCGACTTTCTAATTGATATTCCTCTAGCTTTTGCTTTGACCAGATATAATCTTGCTCATTACATATCACAAATTTCAACTGATCTTTGGCGGTTAAATCCTCTAAATTAGAGTACAAATTACGTGATTCCTCGACAGAGGCAGGTGTTTTTAAGTCCATCACTTTTATAATGCGCTCATCCACCTGTGATATATCTAACGCGCCACTGGTTTCTAAAGAGACTTCATAGCCTTTATCGGCTAATTGCACCAATAAATCTAAACAGGCAGGTTGTGCTAAAGGTTCGCCTCCTGTCACGGTAATATACTTGGTTTTATACTGGGATACTTGCGTCAAAATAGCAGAAATTTCCTGCATTTCTCCGCCTGAAAAAGCATAACTGGTATCACAATACTGACAACGTAAGGGACAGCCTGTTAAACGAATAAAAACAGTCGGTAAGCCAACGGTTTTGGATTCACCCTGTAAAGAATAAAAAATCTCGGTAATGCGTAATGCCTGCTTTTTCACTAGAAGTCTATTTCCTGTAATTTCTTTTGAGCTTGATGCGCTTCAGTTGTATTCGCATATGTCTGAATAATTTCTATATAAACAGCTTTAGCTTGCTTAAACTGCTTGTCTTGTAAATACAAATCCCCCAATTTCAAGAATGATAAAGCCGCTTTATCGCTGTCTGCATAACGCTTAATCACTTGATTGTAAGTATCTTTTGCCGCCGGTATATCTTTTAACTCTTTATATACCGAAGCTAACCAAAACAGTGCATTATCACTGTATTGACTAGCGGGATGGTCTACTAAAAACTGTTTTAATTTTATAACCGCTTGCCCATACTCTTTACTTCTCACTGGAGCAAAGGCCTTATCAAAATCCATTTTTTCTAGAATATTTGAACTGCCTCCTTGAAACTTATTCAGTGTGGCGGAGGGTTGAATATTTACCGCGGTTTTCATCGTCTTTGGGACTTTGGATTTGATAAACGAAGAACCTACAGACAACGGCGCATTAGAAGTTAATCGCTGATTAATATCCATATAAACCCGTTGCTGACGCTTCTTGAGTTGCTTTAGCTCGTATTTTTGCTCTTCTACCTGCCCGCGTAATTGCTGCACTTCGGACTGTAAACGGCCTAGCTCTTGCAATATTTCCATCATCGAGCGGCGATTAATTGGCTGACTGACAGCGCGGTCTGTTTGAGGGTCACTGTAGCTTGAATGATCGATAATAGGCGGTAAAGGTCTGGGCGTTGCTTGAAGCACGCTAGAAAAACCAACAGACAAACAAGCCACCACCCATCCATATTTTTTTTTCATCATTGGTAGACCACCACGGCACGACGATTACGCTCAAAAGAGGCTTCTGTATGCCCAAAATTACTGGGTTTTTCCTCGCCATAACTGATAACTTTCATTTGATGATTCATCACGCCAATCAGCTGCAACATTTTATACACCGACTTAGCACGCTGCTCCGCCAAGGCAATATTATATTCACGGCTACCACGCTCATCAGAATGCCCTTCCAAAATCACCGTTTGGTTGGGATGATTCATCAAATAAAGGCCATGCGATTCTAATACAGGAATAAATTCTTTACGAATTTGACTGCTGTCGTATTCAAAATACATGGTACGACTGGCTAAAGATTCACTGTCTGTACTAAAGCCTGACATACGCCCCGTTTGCTGTTCGCCCAAAGCGACAGAGCTTACTTTATCAACAATAACCCCCTCTTCAAGCTGGGTATTATCGTTTAAATACGCCTGACTTTCTGCCCCTGTTTCGGCACTTACATTGACGATAGGAGACTCATCTTCCCAAAATGGAATACCGTCTCCAGCGCAAGCCGATAGGAAAATAGGCATTAAACAACTGACTACTAATTTTTTATTTACGTTCATGATTGATCCTTTTATGCCTCATCTATTGTACTTTTGCCGCCCATGCAGGTTCTCGTACCGAACCTAAAGTATTTTTTATATCCTGCTTTCTAACCCCATCGGTACTCACCAAGGATAGAATTTCTTTACCCGCTTTACGCCGCGCATAAATAACAGCTTGTCCATTAGGCGAAAAACTGGGCGATTCATCCGCGGCCCCTTGGGTTAAAATCGTAGTATTTTCAGTTCTTCTATCCAATAAAGCAATACGATAGCTGCCTTTTCCCCCTTGCACCATCACAATTTTCTCACCGTCGGAAGAAAAACTTCCCCGTGCGTTGTAATCGCCAGAAAAGGTAAGCCGTTCTACTTCGCCTTTACCATCACTGGGTATAACATATAATTGCGGGCGACGGCCTCGGTTAGAAGTGAATAAAATACTTTTGCCATCAGGCGACCAAGCCGCTTCAGTATCAATTGCCCACGAATGGGTTAATTGTCTTAAGGATAAATTAGCTAAAGTTAACACATAAATATCAGAATTGCCTGACTTAGATAAGGTAATGGCTAATTGCTTACCATTCGGAGCCCAAGCAGGGGAACCATTAATGCCTCGGTATTTTGCAACACTTTTACGCTGCCCTGACGCTAAGGTTTGTACAAAAATTTCCGACACTTTATTCTCAAACGAAACATAAGCAAGGTGTTGACCGTTAGGCGACCAAGCCGGTGACATAATCGGTTCGCGTGATTGCGCAATTGAAACCGCATTGCCCCCATCGTAATCGGCCACATATAAATCGTATTGTAGCTGTTTATTGGCTTTTATATTACTGGTCACATACGCAATACGCGTACTAAATACACCTTCCATACCAATAATTTTTTGATAAATAGCATCACTCAAATGATGCGCCGCCATGCGTAATGACCTTGCTTCAACTGAAACATTGACCACGCTTAATTGTTGTTTTTTGACCACATCAAACAGCTCCATTTGTATTTTATACAGAGCTTGCTCTTTTTTAATCTCACCAATCACCAAATAATCTTGACCAGTGACCGCCCAATGTCGGTAATTCACCTCAGATTCTTGCGTGGGCGTGGATAGCATCGACGCTTTATCTAAAGCTGAAAACTGACCACTGCCCATTAAATCGGCTTGAATAATATCACGCACATTCACGGGTATTTCTTCAGTATTCGACAACGCAAAAGGCACAAGCGCTATTTTATGCGCACTTTGCACCCCTTCTGTGATTTCAATCGTTAACTCGGCCTGTGCGCCGATACTAAATACATTAAACAGCAGTAAACCTAAATATAATGGCCATTGTTTCATCATTAAAACTCCCTCTACTGCCTATTTAGGCGAAAATTTAAAAGTAAATCGTCTAAACTTTGATTCAAATAAAGCGCTCTCTTTCGGTACAGGCAAAGGCGAGGCCTTATAAACCGCTCGCTCTGCCGAGGCATCAAACGACGCATCACCACTGCTTTTGACCAGCTTTACTAACATCACATCCCCGCTCGGAATTAAGTTTACTTGTAAGATACATTTAAGCTTGGACGAAATACTATTCGGTCGATTCCAAGAAGCGGTTACTTTAGCATCAATTAATCGACTGGCATTCGCCACAGCGACTTTGGCAATTCGAGCCTGCTTAGCTTGAGCCAAGGCCACTTGATGCGCTTTCTCCGCCCGAACAATAGCCGCTTGTTTTTCTTGTTCAACTCGAACTAATCGCTGCTGCTCTTTAAGAATACGTTGTTGCTGTTCCGCTTTTAAACGCTGCTCTTCTACCACTCGCTGTACTTCTTTGACACGCGCCGCTTCGACGGTGCGCCGCTTTTCTTCCGCTACTCGCTTAGCCTGTAAAGCGGCTTGTTGTTTGGTTTCTAGCGCAATTTTTTCTTGAATATCGGCTAATCGCTTTTGTTCTGATTCACGCGCTTGTTGCGCTTTTTTCTCCGCCTGCTGACGCTGTTGCTTTGCTTTCTGTAGACGTACCGTTTCTTGCTTTATTTTATTGGCTAACTGCTGTTGCTTTTTTTGCTGTATTTGTTGTTTATTTATTTTTGCTTGCCGTAATTCTTGGGCTTTTTTAATAATTAAGGTTTCATCTAAAATAGAGGCTTGAATAATTTCATCTACTGTTTCCTCGGGCTGAACCACAGGCTTTTCTAAGCTAGGAAGATTGATTAAAAAAGCCCCCATTAACGCAGAATGTAATGCCACTGCTAATAAAAAAGAAGGCGTATATTGCTCAAAAAAACGCATTTAAAAATCTTCCGTCATTAAGCCCACATTAGGCACGCCTGCATTTTTTAATGCCGCCATAACCGTCACTACCTTGCCATATTCAACCTGTTTATCGCCCCGAATATACACTTGAGTTTTAGGTGAATTTTTACGCACCGCCGCCGTTAATAACAACAGTTCTTGCGCGCCTACCGCCTCTTCCTCTGCCCCTTGCCCTAAATCAATAAAATACTCACCCTGACTATTAATACTAATAATCACTGGCGGCGGTGCATTATCTTGTTCAATCGGATTGGCAGTTGCTTGAGGTAAATCGACATCAACCCCCGATTGAATTAAAGGGGCAGTAATCATAAAAATAATCAGTAAAACCAAGGTCACATCAATATAAGGCACGACATTGATTTCAGCCATCGGTTTGCGCTTGCGTTTACGTTTTAACATCAGCTATGCGCCTGACGTAATAATAAAACCACAAATTCTTCAATAAAAATCTCATAGCGATTACCCAAACGCTCGATACGCGTAGTGAATCGGTTATAGGCAATCACCGCAGGTATTGCAGCAAATAAACCAATCGCCGTAGCCACTAAGGCCTCCGCAATCCCTGGAGCGACTTGCGCTAAAGTCGCTTGTTTCACGGAAGATAAGGCTCGAAAAGAATTCATAATGCCCCAAACTGTTCCAAATAACCCTACATATGGACTGGTAGAACCCACGGTGGCTAAAAAAGATAAACTTTCATCTAAAGTATCCAGCTCACGCATTAAGGCAATGCGCATCGCACGTTCTGCATTTTCCACTTTAAACGCGGGGGTTATATTTTCTAGATTATTCATCCGTGAAAATTCTTTATAGCCTGCCGAAAAAATACGCTCCGCGGCGGCATCTGTTTGCCCTACTTTCTGACTCACATGCTGATAAAGATAGCTTAAATCACTGCTTGCCCAAAAGGATTGTTCAAATTGCTCCATGGCTTTTTCAGCTTGTTTTAATTCTTTACGTTTCGCAAAAATAAACGTCCATGAAAAAAGAGAGGCTAATAACAACACCAACATAACGAGTTGCACAACCAAGCTGGCATCGGCAATTAAGGCAAAAATAGATAAATCAGAATTCATTGGCTAAGGCTCTTTTTAAAAGTTCAGGAATCTGCTTAGGGCGCATCGTATCAGAATCTAAGCAGGCAATACGAATATTTGCGCTACTCAGCTTATCTTCGCCTCGATAAATACTTTGCTGAAAGCTAAGACTCGCACTTTTAAGCAAATCAATCTGCGCATTAACTTGCAGTAAATCATTAAATTTTGCAGGCTGCAAATAATCTACCTGCACTGAGCGCACCACAAAAATAACCGACTCGCTCGCCATCAGCTCATCTTGCTCAAAACCCATCGAGCGTAACATTTCAGTCCGTGCGCGTTCATAGAATTTTAAATAATTGGCATAAAAAACCACGCCGCCCGCATCGGTATCTTCGTAATACACTCGGACTGGCCATTGAAATGAATTAATCTGTGGCATAGGTGGGTAACTCCTCTCTTTTGGGGGCTTCTAAACCAAAATGTTGATAGGTTTTTCCTGTGACCACACGCCCACGAGGGGTGCGCATGATAAAACCTTGCTGAATTAAATAAGGCTCTAATACCTCTTCAATCGTGCCACGCTCTTCACTAATCGCCGCCGCCAAAGTATCCAATCCGACAGGCCCGCCATCAAAATGTTGAATCATGGTTTTTAATAAGCGCCTATCTAAAGCATCAAAGCCACAATGATCCACTTTTAACATCGATAAGGCTTGTTGTGCAGTCGCTTCATGAATAGAACCATCGCCTTTTACTTCCGCGTAATCTCTGACACGCCTAAGTAAACGGTTGGCAATTCGAGGTGTACCACGCGCCCGCTTGGCTATTTCATGCGCCCCTTGGCTATCGATTTTAATTTTTAACAGCGTGGCTGAGCGAGTCACAATAAAGGTTAATTCTTCAACCGTATAAAATTCTAAACGCTGAATAATACCAAAACGGTCACGTAACGGAGAGGTTAATAAACCCGCGCGTGTGGTTGCCCCCACTAAGGTAAACGGCGGTAAATCCAATTTAATAGAACGCGCCGCTGGCCCTTCGCCGATCATAATATCAATTTGATAATCTTCCATCGCTGGATAGAGTATTTCTTCAACAGCGGGACTGAGCCTGTGAATTTCATCAATAAAAAGCACATCATGCGCTTCTAAATTGGTCAGTAAAGCCGCTAAATCGCCTGCTTTATCCAAAATTGGTCCTGAAGTTTGGCGAAGATTTACCTGCATTTCTGTGGCGATAATATGTGCCAGAGTAGTTTTTCCTAACCCAGGAGGGCCAAAAATTAACACATGGTCTAAGGCTTCTTCACGATTCAATGCCGCTTGAATAAAAATTTCCATTTGGTCGCATAAAGCCTCCTGCCCCACATACTCTTTAAGCGTTTTAGGACGAATCGCTCTATCTAATTGCACCTCTTCGCCATTAGTATGAGCGGTAATTACTCTATCCGTTTCTATCACAATGCCGCCCTATACTTTGCCTTGCAAGGCAAGGCGAATAATGTCTTCACAACTTTTATCTTCTTGTGCGATATTTTGCACCATTTTATTCGCTTCGGCGGCTTTATAGCCTAAAGTACATAACGCACTGATGGCTTCTTGTTTGGCATTGCTGCGCACAGGCACTGAATTTTCTTGGGTAATAGCAACGCTGTCATTCACCGCATCTAATTGAGGTAATTTATCGCGCATTTCAACGATTAAACGCTCCGCTGTTTTTTTACCCACGCCCGGTAATCGAATCAGAGCCGCCGTGTCATTATCATTAATACAACGATGAAATTCATCGACACTTTGCCCCGATAAAATAGCCAGTGCTAATTTTGGCCCAACCCCATTGACTTTAATCAGCATTCTAAACATGATTCGATCCGATTCCGTTAAGAAGCCAAATAAAACATGAGCATCTTCACGAATGGATAAATGCGTTTGTAACTGTATCACTTCGCCGACATCGGGAAGATTATAAAAGGTAGTCATGGGCGCATTAATTTCATAACCCACGCCTTGTACATCTAATAATAACAGCGGCGGCCTTTTTGCCACTAATTTGCCACGTAAAAAACCAATCATGCTTATAATCCTTTATTAATGTGTCGCTGAGTTTGTTGATAATTGGCGTGACAGATACTAATTCCTAAAGCATCACTGGCATCTATTTGCAATTCTCCGGTAATCCCTAAAAGTACTTTTACCATTTGTTGAACTTGAGTTTTATCCGCAGAGCCTTTGCCCACGACTGCTTGTTTTACTTGCCTTGCCGCATATTCATATACAGGAATATCAAATAACTGCACTGCACAAATTGCTGCCCCACGGGCTTGACCTAATTTTAATGCTGAGTCTGCATTTTTGTGCATAAAGACCTGCTCAATTCCCATTTCTGTGGGCTGATAAGTCTCAACTACTTCGCTAATTCCTGTAAAGATTTGCTTTAAACGCGCAGGGAAATAATCCCCTTTAATACGCAAGCAGCCACTGGCTACATAGCGGTAGCCCGTGGCTGTTTCATCAATCACACCAAATCCAGTAATACGAGAACCGGGGTCAATACCCAATATTCTAGCCAAGAGCTTCTAACTCTTGCATTACTTCTTCAGTAATATCTGCATTAGAATAAACGCTTTGTACATCGTCTAAATCTTCTAATACATCGACTAAACGCATGACTTTTTCCGCATCGTTGACATCCAAAGCTACTTGTAAATCTGCCTGCATAGTCACTTCACTGGCTTCAGGCTCAAATCCTGCCGCCATCATCGCATCTTTTACATTTAGGTAATCATCAGGCGAGGTCATGACATCGATAGAGCCATCCTCATGACTGACAACATCTTCAGCCCCTGCTTCTAAAGCCGCTTCCATTAGCGCATCTTCATCGACCGCCTCGGTATAACTGATAATGCCGACTTTATTAAACATATAGGCCACAGAACCATCTGTGCCTAAATTACCACCCGCTTTAGAAAACGCATGACGCACTTCAGCTACAGTACGATTACGATTATCGGTTAAACAATCTACCATAACGGCAATACCACCCGAACCATAGCCTTCATAGCGCACGTCTTCGTAATTAACGCCTTCGACACTTCCTGTGGCTTTTTTAATGGTATTTTCTACCGTGTCGCGTTTCATATTCGCGCCTAACGCTTTATCAACCGCTGCACGTAAACTTGGATTATTAGCAATATCACCGCCTGCTTTCGCCGCCACAGTAATTTCACGAATTAATTTAGTAAACAATTTACCCCGTTTCGCGTCCTGCCCTGCTTTACGGTGCTTAATATTAGCCCACTTACTATGTCCTGCCATGATCTCTCTCTAAATTAACGAAAATTTGTGTGGATTTTAGCATTTTGTGCAAAACATTTCGAGAATAGACGATACCTTGAGGATTCGTATTTGATATAAACCTGCCAATCAATAACGCGGTTGCTTAAAACAATTTTTTAAAATCAAACTCCCACTTCTGTAACCAAGCCTTTATTTTTTCTGAAGACATCGGTCGAGCAATACCGTAACCTTGCGCCAAATCACAGCCTATTTTTATCAATTCTTGACCATGTTCAACCGTTTCAACGCCCTCAGCAATCACCTTACGATTAAAGGCTTTAGCTAAGCTAATGGTACCGATAACAATCGCCCTGTCTTCAGGGTCAACTAACATATCACGTATAAAAGTTTGATCTATTTTGAGCGTTTTTGCTGGGAGGTTTTTTAAATAGGTTAAGGAGGAATACCCCGTACCAAAATCATCTAAAGAAAATTTAACGCCGAGCTTTATACAGGCTTTCATAATATTACTGACTCGCATTACGTCATCCAATGCGGCTGTTTCCAACACTTCGAGCTCCAAATACTCAGAAGATACCTCTGGATAACAAGCAAGGTGTTGCTCTAATTGATGCACAAAATCTGGCTGTATTAAATGGCACGCCGCCATATTAATGCTAATAGTTAAGCTAATACCTTCTTGCTGCCATTGATTCAATTGCTTAAGAGCGGTGTTGATAACCCAATTACTGACATCCAGCATACACTCGCTATCTTCTATCACAGGTAAAAAAGCAGCAGGCGGTAATAAACCTTTCTCTGGATGTTGCCAGCGTATCAAAGCTTCAAATCCTAATACCTGCCCATTTCTTAAATTGACTTTAGGTTGATAGTGCAAGCAAAACTCATTATCAATGAGTCCTTGCCGTATACGGTTAATTTCCTGTTCGTGTTGATAAGCTTGTTGATTCAGGCTGGTATCAAATAAATAATATTGATTTTTACCCTTTTGTTTGGCCATGTACATTGCTTGATCCGCATGGCGCAGTAAGGTATCAGCATCATTATCATTTTGTGGGAATAAGGTCACACCGATACTAACAGAGACCTTGATTGCATTACTCTCAATTAAAAAAGGTTGCTGCAATACTTCTAATACCCGCTCGACAGAGATAATAAATTCCTCCGCACGGCCTAAATCCAGCAGTAGCAAAACAAACTCATCACCACCTATACGCGATAAAGTATCAATTCTACGCAAACAACTGGATATACGCTCAGTCACTGCAATTAATAATTTATCGCCCAATGCATGACCAAAAGTATCATTCACTTGCTTAAAACCATCCAAATCTAAAAAGCAAACAGCCATTATTTTTTCGTTGCGCTGTGTTTGTGCAATGCCTTGTGACATTCTGTCAGATAATAAAGTACGATTAGGCAGGCCGGTTAACTCATCAAAATAAGCAATACGCTTTAAGGCTTGTTCATGGGTTTTACGCAAGGTAACATCTGAAAATACCGCTACAAAATGATCGATTCCTCCCTGTAAATTTCTAATCACTGAAATGCTGGTTTGTACCGCAAATAAGTGCCCCTCTTTATGCTTATTCCAGAGTTCACCTGTCCAATGATTATGCTTCAGTAAGTGAGCCCACATCCGATGGTAAAATGCGGCATCCTGCTTGCCAGACTGTAAAAATCGGGGATTTTTTTTAAAAATATCCGGTAATTCATAGCCTGTAATTCGTGAAAAAGAACTATTAACTTCAATTATCTGATTATCCGAATTAGAAATAATAATGCCATCATGAGAGTGATTAAAGACACTAACCGCCAAGCGCTGTTGTTGGTCTTTTATAATCAGTTCACGATGTATCGCCTCGCGCTCTAATATATTAGCAATGCGTAAACGCGCGATGGAAATATTAATCGGCTTATGAAGAAAATCGGCCGCCCCTAATGCAAGGCTTTGTATTTCAGTCTCCATATCATTTAAAGCGGTAATAAAGATAATAGGAATATGCTTTAAATTATCATCCTTTTTTAATCGTGCGCAAACTTCATTGCCATCCATCTCAGGCATCATAATATCTAATAAGATTAAATCGGGTGGATTTTTCTGCGCAAGCTGCAAACCCTTTGCCCCTGAAATCGCTATTTGTACGGTGTAATTTTGTTCTAACGCCTCACCTAATAACTGAATGTTTGTCGGGGTATCATCAATAATAAGAATTTTTAGATTATGATTGTCATTCATTGTCTTTATACCCAGAATCAAGTTGTTCAGTAATAGCCAGCTGGTTTATATAATCACGGGCTTGCTCAAACTCCATACTATTAACCAGTCCCTCAAGCGGGGCAAGTTTACTAGATAAGCCGCCTTCATTAAGTAAAGACTTTAACACTTTAAAGCAACCAATAGCAGAAAACATATTTTCTGCTAACGCGTAATCCAATTCTTCTAACAAAGATTTGATTTGCTGTTGTTTTTCAGTAGAGAAACAATGGAGAGCTAATTCTGTAGGGGGCTGCTCAATACCATCTGTATCACTGGTTAGCGTATGAGCATTAGATTGTTTTTCTGTCCGCTGAGCAATAGCCGTGATACGAAACCAGAATCGAGAGCCGTGTTCAGATTTACTTTCAAAACCTGCTTCACCCTCCATTAATTCACTTAGTTGTTGCACGATGGACAAACCCAGTCCTGTCCCACCAAAATGGCGGGTTCTACTGCTATCAACTTGTGAAAAAGGCTTAAACAGCAGCGACTGCTTATCATCAGGAATACCCATCCCCGTATCTTGCACAGAAAACTCAAGGGTCGCCTTATCATTTTCCCTGCTCATTTCATGCACAGCAACCTTAACCCAACCCTGTTCGGTAAATTTAATGGCGTTGCTGATTAAATTGGATAACATTTGTCGTAAACGCTGGGTATCTGCAATATAGTTTACGTCATCTGTCATTAAGCATTCAGTGTTGAATTGTAGTTTTTTTTGTTTTGCAGAATCGTTAAAGAGTAAGACCATCTCCCTAATTAAATCACACGGGTTAAAATCAGAGGCGTTTAAGGTCAACTTACCCGCTTCAATTTTAGAGATATCTAAAATATCGTTCAGTAAACTGAGTAAGGTATTGCCTGATGTTAATATAGTTCCTGCGTGTTGTTGCCGCTCATCATCCGTTACCTTTTCAGCCATTAGAAGTTGAGTATTACCAAGGATGGCATTCATCGGGGTTCTAATTTCATGCGACATCACCGCCAGAAAATCACTTTTTGCTTTATTTGCTGCCTCTGCGGCTTTACTTTTGATTTGATTATTTAAAATCAACGCCAGATGCCGAAAAAAGGGCGTTAAATACCCTCGCATTTGTGCAGAACCCAACATATTAGAAATTTTTATAGCGCCAATAACCTGTTTATTAATAATAAGCGGAATCCCCCAGTCCCATGCCATCGTAGCCACTGTATTAAAAGATTCAGTATTATTCACTGCAGTCATTGTAGTGCTAAGTTTTGTATTATTGACTGTCGTTGCTTTCTCAATAAGCTCTTTATCTGCAAAAATCTCTTCAATTAAAGGGTCTTTAATTTCCTTTAAAACCGTTTTTTGTCCCAATAAATTAGTGTAATGTAACAGGCCTTCTTCCCAATAATAGATTTCAATATTGGTTCCACCAACACATTCCCCTAAGCCCGTCATTAAGTTATTCAACATGTTATCAATATCATCATCGGCTAATATCAATCCTTCCATTAAGTGATGAATCAAAGATAAATTCGCCTTTTCTTCCGATAAACGGCGAATTCGAGCTTTTAGTTTCTGGTTTTTCTCTTGTAACTGAACTAAGTCAGTTTCGCTGTTCATTTTCCCAAGCTATCCAATTTTTCTTGAATCGCATCCGCCATCACGGTTTCTAATTCCTGTAAATCCACATCAAGCCAGTGCAAAGGTAAATCAATAAACGCCGCCGCTTTTTCGGCAGCTTCCGTAAAGTCCGCACTGCAAGGGGTACGTAGTGCCAGCATATATTTATGACTGCTGTGAAAAATTTCCCGTATCACTGGAATATTTTTACCAAAACATGCTGTAATCATCGGTTCCCACGTTAACGCCCAGTCTTCTAGTAAAAAATAAGCCCCTTTAGAAAGCTCCTGCATGAAATACTCATAACCCAACAACATCACGATGCAATTTTGACCATGTGTTCGACAGGTATGATGCTCCTCTAGTAAACCTTCCATGGTTGGGTGACAACTTCCATAAAAGACTACCGTTTCTTTACCTTTATCCTGTTCCTCATCCAAGGCAGCATTAAGTTCAGTCGATAAACGATTCAGGTAATTATGCAAGGCAGAATTTAGATAATGGGTTTCAATATGCCAGTTATTTTTTTTGATTAAAAAATCGGTTTCTTTATGCAAAATAGAGCAACCGACTAGCACTAAGTTATCGCTCTTTTCTTCAATAATAGGAATGGTTTTCATGTGTAGCTCCCATATTCAAATGCAGCCTCTAGCATGGCAATAATATTTTTTTCAGGTATTTTAAGTGGCATGAAACCCGTCCCAAATAGAAAATGTCCGCCTGCTTTACCTAAATTCATAATACGTTTTACATCATCTCGGGTTTGCTGCTCTGTCCAATGAATCATTTTAATATCATCAAGCACGCCACTGGTTAACCCTGTGCCATTGATAAAGCGTTTGGATTCTCTAATATCATCTTCAGGGGCAGGATAAAAGATATTAACCTTGAGTGTATCAATCACCAGTTCAGTTACGGCATTAATAGGGGCCATGCCGCCATAATAAACAATGCTCTCAGTTCCCTGTTTTAAATCCTCCTGCATCCACGGCATACTCCACTCAACAATGCGTTTTTTGGGAATAAAATACGTTGAGCCGAATGGGTTGGCGTAAATAATGACATTAGCCCCCGCCGCACGATAAGCAACGATTTGTTGTTGCACAAACAGACTGCACTTTCTCACCAACTCATCGCGCAAATCAACAGGGCCTATTAACACTAATTCCATCCATTTATCCATACCCATAAGAATAGCGGGTAAGGTCGTGGAGGCGGTCACATAAGCACAAATGGGATGAGTCGCACCCACTTCACTGCTTAGAATTTTCAAACAATCATCCATTGATTGCCAATGAGGGTGTTGGGTAACATCCTCAGGAATTTCAAACGTGGCAATCTCATCCCAGCTTTTAATCACAAAATCCGCCACATTAGGCACGCCATTATCGGCAAATAAAATATCTTTACAGCCTAATAGTTGCGCTTCTTTGCCCACATAATGCGCACTCCAAACATTATCATGACCATAATGTTTCAGCATCTTTAATTGCGCTTCAGCCACATATTCACCCTTAGCAAAATATTGCTTTGGCGGCAGTTTTAATACTTTAGCTCCTTGGTCGAGCAAGTTACAAAAAACGGGGACTCTAGGGCTTGGTTGTCCAGAAACCGTTGCAGATAATATTTCTAAAGGAGTCATCAGTTTTTCCCGTCAATAATAAGCTGGCGAATAATTTTGGCGGCAGTGACACCATCGGCCGCCCAACTATCAGCCCCTACTTTGGTATACAGCTCATGATCAAATCGGTAAGGAGCGCCGCCGACCACCAGTTTTATTTTATCTTCCAGATGTCGTTCTTTTAATAAGGCACGTACTTTTAAACTGCCCTCTTCCCCTGTTGCGGTATGCACCATCATTGATGAGATAGCAATAATTTGAGCCTCTTGTGCAATGGCCGCATCAACAAAAGCCTCCGCTTTGATATTAACACCTAAATCAACCACATCAACCATCATGGACTTTAAACAGCCCATTACAATGCGCTTACCCAAAGAATGTAAATCTCCGTACGATGTGCCAATAATTACCCTTCCTATTATTTCAGGAGGGGATTCAAATTTAGCCAGCATTTGCTCTGTCACTTCTGCCGCGATTTGTGCCGTCATAAAATGTTGGGCTAAATTAGTATCTGCATTAATAACAATCTCCGCCATCATGACTTCTATCGATGGGATGATAATATTAAACACCACCTGTTCGGGTGTTACGCCCTCCTCAAGTGCAGTTTCTATCACCTCTAAAGCCAATTCTTTATCAATTTCAAAAACGGCTTCGTTATAATCGTTAATATAAGTTTCAAACATTATTTATCCCCGATAAAAGGTTTTAAGCGCAGATGATTAATAAAACAATCATCATACTCTGGGTACTTTGAAAGATTAACCACATGAACCAACTGGCGAAATTCATCGGTGATTTTTCTAGCATTGGGAGCCAGCAACATTTTTTCACAACCCGATAAGGCAGCATTACCAAACAGCTTAATACGTGAACCGTCCATGGTTGGAATCAAGCCCGAACTTTGAGCATTATCTATATTTAAATGCTGACCAAAAGCCCCACAAATCCACAGCTCACTTAAATTATCTATAGAAATACCAGACAAGACCAATAGTTGTTGCATCGCCGCGGCAGTCGAGGCTTTAGCCCGTTGAAAAGCATCCACATCACCCGCTTTAACGGCTGTATAAGGGTTCGTTTTATCTAATAAAAAACCTTCTGGATGAGGATTTAAAAAACGCCCCGATAATTTTAAATCCCCCTGTAGGCGTAATAAGGCAATCGCATCGACAAAACCTGAAGCACAAAATCCCTTAGCCGTTTCATTATCAACGGTCTCTAATACAAAGTTATTATTGATTAGGCTGACCGCTCGAATAGCCCCCGTTTCTGCACTTAAGCCATTTTGCAAGCCCACCCCTTCAAAAGCAGGCCCACCCGGAACAGAGGTAAGCCAAAGCTGCTTGCCATCCCATAAAGCAATTTCAGTATTGGTCCCAAAATCAGCTAACAGAACTGGCTTAGAATCTTGGGTAATATCGATTGCGATTAAATCTGCCAAAATATCAGAGCCAATAAACCCCGCTAAGGGTTCCTGAAGAGTAATCTCCGCATTGGGCATACGCCAAGACTGCTTCCACTCTGGCAAATCAACAGGTAAACAAGCAATAGGATTTCCCCAACTGTCTGGATCATAAAGCTCGCTGCCATTTTGACCGCTTAACAGTGCTAACATGGCGGTATTACCCACAATATTAACCGCTCCCACTTTAGCTAAAATAGATTTTATTTCGCCAATATCACGAGCGAGAATATCTCTAATGCCTTCAATAATGGCATCTCGGACAATTTGTGTGAGTGACTGTAAATTATCTTCACGTTGTCTATGTACATCCAGACGCGTTAGCACATCCTCCCCTAAAGCCACTTGGGGGTTATTACCATGCCGACAAGCAATACGTTGTTGGGTATTTCTATCCCAAAACGATAAGCGAATATGAGTGGTGCCTAAATCAACTGCAACGGCATAACAGCTATTTTTAAAATCAAATTTTGGGTAATGGTAATCAGGCCAATGCTGTAAATCCAATGATTTCCAGCTAGAACTAGGAGCGGGATTATCTAAAAAAACTTCTGCATCACTTTTTAGATATAACTGGCAAGCCAAGCGAATGCCATCTTCACGTTCTGCTGGGGGAATTTTTTGCCATTCTGCGAGGGTTAGCGCATTAAAACGGCCCTGCACTGTTTTAATAGTACACGCGCCACAAGTACCAATGCCGCCACAAGCGGCCCGAACACGCAAACCATTGATATCCAAAGCAATCCGTACCGATAAATCTTCAGGGATTTTTAAATGAATCGATTGTTTTTCAGTCTGTAGTATTAAATTATAATTTTTAATAACCCTACTCCTGTTCTTGTTAAATACAATCCATCATATTTTTACTTAGAGTACTGGTCAACTTAAAAAGACACACTTGGAAGGAAAAAGTAACAGGCATAAAAAAACCAGCTAAGAAGCTGGCTTGTCTTGGCGAAACTGGATGTTTCAAGAATAGTTAGTGGTGGGTCCTGCGAGATTCGAACTCGCGACAATCGCATTAAAAGTGCGGTGCTCTACCAACTGAGCTAAGGACCCTTGAAACTATTTAGGTATTATACATCGGAATCTCATATCTGCAAGCTTTTTTTTAAAGTATTTTAAAAAAACTGCGCTGGACTAAAAATAAGCCGTTGTAAAAATAACGAGTCAAATTATACTGCATTTTTTCAATAAGAAAAGTGATATTATAGAGGCACTCTATTATATCGCTCTTTAATTTAGGAAGAACCTAATGCGCGTTACTCTTTATCATAACCCTCGATGCAGTAAATCACGTCAAACTTTGCAGTTACTTGAAGAGAATGGAGTGACTCCCACGGTTATTGAATATTTAAAAACACCTCCCAGCGCAGAAGAACTCGACACTTTATTAATACAGCTTAATTTACAGCCTCGTGAATTAATGCGGACTAAAGAAGCAGAATATAAAGAAAATCAACTAGACGATACCAGCTTAACGCGTGAGCAACTTATTGCAGCAATGATTGCAACACCCAAGCTTATAGAGCGTCCTATTGCGATTGCCGATGGAAAAGCCGTCATAGGTCGCCCTCCTGAAAATGTTTTAACTCTCTTAAAATAAAAAGCATGACGCAAATTTTGGTCTTATATTACAGTCGCGATGGCGCAACCAAAACCATGGCTCAACACATAGCCCGTGGCATTGAATCCATTACAGGCGTAGATTCCTGCATTCGTACCGTTCCTGAAATTTCCAGTGTCTGCGAACAAACAACCGACAGCATTCCCGAAACAGGTTCTCTCTATGCCAGCTTAGGCGATTTAAAACACTGCGATGGCCTTATACTCGGTAGCCCAACACATTTTGGTAATATGGCCGCGCCTTTAAAGTATTTTATCGATAATACCTCAGAAATTTGGTTTAGCGGCGAGTTATCCGGAAAACCAGCGGCGGTCTTTACCTCCACAGGCAGTATGCACGGAGGCCAAGAAAGTACCTTATTATCAATGATGCTGCCTTTATTACATCACGGCATGTTATTATTAGGCCTTCCCAGCAGCGAACACGCTCTACGCGAAACTAAAACAGGCGGAACACCTTATGGTGCAAGTCATGTTTCACACGGACAGCACACATTAAGCAAAGATGAAAAATCACTCTGCTTTGCACTCGGTGTTCGAGTAGCTAATACCGCCTTAACCTTAAAAAAATCATGACAGCACGCCTTTACTTTGCACTTTCTTTAATCGGCTATTTAGGCTTATTTAGCCTTTTAATGCTTTGGAATACCACCATATCCCCTCCTGAAAAATTACCCATCGCATTCGTGCTTATTATTACAGTGAGTCCCTTGCTCTTGCCTTTTCGAGGCTACTTAAATGGTAATTTGAAAAGTTGCTCATGGATGGCCTACCTCAGTATGCCTTATTTTATTCATGGCAGTATTGAAAGCTATGCCCGCACAGATTACTTACTGCCTGCATTAGAAGTTCTTTTTAGTCTGCTACTCTTTTTAGGAACTAGCCTTTTTGTCCGGCACTCTGGAAAAACCAATCATGTCTGAACAATTCCCCTTAGAGTTTAATTACAATGCCGAGCAATCTTTTAGCAGCTTTTACACCAGCTGCAATAAAGAAGCAGTTAAGCACTTAACCGATATCGCTAACAATCAAGGGGAACATCAACTTTTTCTTTGGGGAGACAAAGGCACAGGTAAATCACACCTTTTACACGCTTGCTGTCAAGCGGCGCACCAAAATAAATTCACCGCATTTTATCTAAATTTACCTGAAAATGATTTACCCGATACCTCCATATTGGAAGGTTTGGATGATTTTGACCTCATTTGTATTGATAATTTACAACACTGTGCTTCTCATAAATCATGGGAACTGGCTTTATTTAATTTCTATAATCGCTATCGGGATAATAATAAACATTTAGTGTTATCCGCCAACGTACGACCTAATGATCTTAAATTACAGCTGCCTGATTTAACCACTCGTTTAAACTGGGGCTTAACCCTCAAATTACAAGAATTATCAGACAGTGATATGATTGCCGCTTTTACCTGCAAAGCCAAGTACTTAGGCTTGGAGATTTCTCCTAAAGTAGGCGAGTTTATCCAAAAAAACTACACGCATAATTTACCGGCTTTATGGGATTTACTCCCAGAATTAGAGCAAGCCACCTTAGTGGCTAAACGCAAACTGTCCGTTCCCTTTATTAAACAAATTCTCGCAGAACAGCACCCTGCCTAAAGCCAAATGGATAAGCTAAGCCAAAATAGATAATAAATCTTCTCTTCAAATACTAAGAGATGATTTTTATCTTGGTAAAACAATCCACTAGATAAGAACCTATTCCTAGAATACTCTTAATAGACCGCTTTTCTTATCCCAAACTCAGATTAAATAATCAGCATGAACACAAAATTTAAAGGCTTAAACGATTTAATCTTTGATAATCGTTTTATACGGGATTTACCTGCCGACCAAGAAACCGCAAATTATCGCCGTCAAGTAACAGAAGCCTGTTATTCCTATGTTAAGCCCACTAAAGTAGCTCAACCTCGTTTATTGGCTTATGCAGCTGAAGTTGCCGAATTATTAGACCTTGACGCTAAAACCTGTGAAAGCCAACAATTTACGGATATTTTTTCAGGTAATGCCTTGCTTGCTGACATGAAACCTTATGCCATGTGTTACGGTGGCCATCAATTTGGCAATTGGGCAGGACAATTAGGCGATGGTCGTGCTATTAATCTCGGTGAAGTACATAACAGTCGTAATCAACACTGGACATTGCAATTAAAAGGAGCGGGAGCAACACCCTATTCACGCAGTGCTGATGGTTTAGCGGTATTACGCTCTTCGCTACGGGAATTTTTATGCAGTGAAGCAATGTATCATTTAGGCGTGCCCACCACCCGAGCATTAAGCCTGATTCTCACCGGTGAAAATGTGACCCGTGATATGTTTTATGATGGCAATGCGAAAGCGGAACAAGGAGCGGTTGTCTGTCGAGTTGCCCCTTCTTTTGTACGTTTTGGTAATTTTCAATTATTATCTGCACGCAATGAATTCGCCTTATTACGCCAATTAGTCGACTCCACGATTCGTCATGATTTCGCCTATTTATTAGACGATAATCCAACCTTTGATAAAACACTGTATATGCAGTGGTTTAATGAAGTGTGCCGTAAAACAGCGGATATGGTTATTCATTGGCAACGTGTTGGCTTTGTTCATGGCGTGATGAATACTGATAATATGTCTATTTTAGGATTGACCATTGATTATGGGCCTTACGGTTGGTTAGATAATTATAATCCCGACTGGACACCGAATACCACGGATGCCAGTAATCGCCGCTATCGTTATGGACAACAACCGCAAATTGCCCTGTGGAATTTACTACAACTCGCCAATGCTCTCTACCCGCTCATCGAAGACGACAAACCGTTTCAGCAGGCTTTAAATACCTATAACCAGTATTTTGAACAAGGTTGGGAAGCCATGATGGCTGAAAAACTCGGTTTACAAAATTTTATAGCCGATAAGGATGAAGCGTTAATCAACGAATTATTAGAGATTCTTGCCGCTGAAGAAACCGATATGACCATTTTTTATCGACAATTAGCCTTGGTTCATGCGGATAATGAACAAACCGATGCCGAATTATTAGCACCGTTACAATCCGCATGGTATCAATGGGACACACTCAGTTCAGCCTATGTAACGCGTGTGCTCACTTGGTTACGTGACTATGTCCAACGCTTACAGCAAGACAATAGACCCCATAGCGAAAAAGGTCAGGCAATGAATAAAGCCAATCCCAAGTATATTTTGCGTAACTACTTATCTCAGCAAGCGATTGATAAAGCCGAACAAGGTGATTTTTCAATGGTAGCCGAATTATTAGATTTAATGCGTCATCCTTATGATGAACAAGCCGAACAACAGCATTATGCCGCCAAACGCCCTGATTGGGCGAAAAATAAGGCGGGCTGTTCTATGCTTTCATGCAGTTCTTAACCTAAACAAGAGATAATCATGCTAGAAATTAACCAAATTGCACCTGCTTTTAAAGCTAAAAACCAAGATAATGAAGAGCTAACCCTAGATTCGTTTAAGGGTAAACAATCAGTGGTGCTGTATTTTTACCCTAAAGACGATACACCTGGCTGCACCATTGAAGCCAATGATTTCACCAAACTTGCTAATAAATTTGCCGCGTTAAAGGTTGCGGTTATTGGTGTCAGCAAAGATTCCTGTGCCAGTCATCAGGCGTTTATTAATAAATACGATCTAAAACTGGATTTATTAGCCGATGAAGACGGTGTAATCTGCGAAGCCTATAATGTTTGGCGTGAAAAAGAAAAAAATGGCATCAAAAAAATGGCTATTTTACGTTCAACCTTTATTATTAATCCAGAAGGTAAAATCGTTCAAGCCATGTATGGTATTAATCATGAAGGTCATGCACAAGCGGTTTTACAGTCTTTAAAAGGCTGATTTTTACCCATATAAACATCTCCTAATAAGGAGATGCCTTGATAATCATACCGAATTTGGGATGGTCTAAATAATGTATTTCATTAAGTAAAACCCGTCGTTTTTCTTTTAAATGATATATCACGCCATCCTCTTCAAGACTTTCCGACGGCGAATATTCCACATCCGCTAAAATATGCAGCAATTCTCCGCGCTGTACTTTCAATAATCCGCGCAATTTATGTCCTGCCTGATAAATATCAATCGGACGACTAATACGCCCACTTTTCACGACTACCACCCAAGATTTATAATAAAAGGGGCGATACTTTCCTGATGTTTTTAATCGCTTATACAAGCCGTACAAACTTTTCTTACCTTGCTTGGTCTTAGCAAAACGCGTCACTTTAGGTAATTGTGTGGCTCGTTGTTGAAATAATTCACTGCTCCACGCATTTTGCTTGAAAACAATCACCTCAATATTAAAGCGTCTTGTATCAGACCATGCAGCTCCCTGCCATAAGACTAAGCAAGCTAACAGAAAATACTTGAATGGCTTTCTCATTGTGCATCATCCTTTAATTGGGTTAATAATTGTAAAATAAAAGCGGCTTTTTCTTCAGTCCCTGAAAAATCCTGTGTAAAACGCACCTTATCAGCACCATCAAAACGATACACATGCGCTTGATGCTGTATAAGATTAAATAAGGCGGGCATATTTACTTTTGGAGTGGCATCAAAAGCAATACGACCGCCTTCGCTGTGGGCATCAATCTTTTTAATACCCATGGTATTGGCTAATAATTTCAATTCAGAAATTAAAAACAAAGTTTTCACAGGTTCTGGAAATAAACCAAAACGGTCAATCATTTCCACCTGTAAATCCCGTAAAGCAGGCTTATCTTTGGCACTGGAAATACGTTTATACATCACTAAACGCGCATGAATATCAGGCATATAATCTTCTGGAATCAAAGCCGCCGTTTGTAAATCCACCTCTGTTCCTGTATGCAGCGGCGTATCGATATCAACTGTTTTGCCTGCTTTTAGCGCCTTAACAGTCCGTTCCAATAATTCCGTATACAGACTAAAACCAATCTCTTGAATTTGCCCACTCTGACCATCACCTAATAATTCACCCGCCCCCCGAATTTCCATATCATGGCTTGATAACATAAATCCAGCCCCTAACTCCCCTGATGTTTCTAAGGCTTCAAGACGTTTAATACCATCTTTACTCATTAACTCTTTAGGCGGCACAATAAAATACGCATACGCTCGATGATGTGAACGACCGACACGCCCTCTTAACTGATGTAACTGTGCCAGCCCTAATTTATCAGCTCGATTAATAATAATCGTATTTGCGGTAGGAATATCAATACCACTTTCAATAATGGTGGTGCTTAACAACACATTAAACCGCTGATGATAGAAATCCAACATAATCCGCTCTAATTCACGTTCGGGCATTTGTCCATGCGCTATTTCCACCTTAGCTTCTGGTACTAATTTTTCCAATTCACGCGCCACCTTTTGCATGGTTTTCACATCATTATGCAAAAAATACATTTGCCCACCGCGTTTAATCTCACGCTGACACGCCTCTTTAATTAAGGAATCAATCCACTCTGAAATAAAGGTGCGTATCACATGACGATTAGGCGGAGGTGTCGCCATAATCGATACCTCACGCAAACCCGCCATCGCCATATTTAAGGTGCGAGGGATTGGTGTCGCCGTTAAGGTTAATAAATCCACTTCTTGACGCACAGTTTTAAAGTGCTCTTTCTGACGCACGCCAAAACGATGTTCCTCATCAATAATCACCAGACCTAAATCGTGATAGCGAATCTCTTTGGATAATAATTTATGCGTTCCCAGCACAATATCTACTTTTCCAGAAGCTAAATCCGCCATAATTAATTTCTGTTGTTTCGCTGGCACAAAACGCGATAACACTTCCACTCGAAAAGGCCAATCGGCAAAACGATCTCTAAAATTTTGATAATGTTGCTGGGCTAATAAGGTAGTCGGCACTAAAACAGCTACCTGCTTTCCTGTTTGTGCCGCAACAAAGGTTGCCCGCATGGCTACTTCCGTTTTACCAAAGCCCACATCGCCACACACCACTCTATCCATGGGCTGAGATGAATACATATCAGCTAAAATAGCATCAATCGCCGTTTGCTGGTCTGGCGTTTCTTCAAATGGAAACGCATCGGCAAAGGCTAAATAATCGGCAGTCTCCTCGGCAAAGGCATGGCCTTTTTTTAGCGCGCGTTTCGCATGAATATCCAGCAATTCCGCAGCCACATCATGAATTTTTTCTAAAGCCTTTTTCTTGGCCTTACTCCATTGTTCCGCACCCAACTTATGCAACGGAGCGGTATCAGCACTTGCGCCCGTATAGCGACCAATCACATCTAACGACGACACAGGAACGTATAATTTATCGGCATTAGCATATTCTAAAGTTAAGAATTCAGCTTCTATGTCACCCAACTTTAATACCTGTAAGCCTAAATAACGACCCACCCCATAATCCTGATGCACCACAGGAGCGCCCACGGTTAAATCATCCAGATTATGAATCATTTGCTCTAAAGCATGGGCGCTGGATTTTTTACGTCGTCGACGTTGCTGTGCTTTATCGCCCGTTAACTGGCTTTCAGTAATAAGGGCTAAACCCAAAGCAGGTAAATATAAACTGTGATCTAAAGGAGCCACCACAATACAAGGCGATAGCTCACTGCCAACAAATTCTGACCAATTCGCCACTTGCTTTGCCTGCACTTTATAATCCCGTAATCGCTCCAATAAAGCTTCTCGATGCCCTGCCGTTTCTGCCACCAATAAAACACGGTTTGCACTTTGCATAACCGCTTTTAATTTCTCCGCAGGCTCTTTAAAACGCGCATCTATAGTCACATCAGGTAAAGCACAACTGTCTGCATTCCAGCCCGATTCAGCGCCCTCCTGATTTATATAAATGCGCCGAAACCCATTGATAGACTCTATAAATTCATCACTGGATAAATACAAACGCTCTACAGGCAATAAAGGCCGTTCAATATCATATTTTCGCTGCTCAAACCGTTCTTCTACCTCAGCGATAAACCCTTCCGCCTTTGACGTTAAAAGTTCAGGCAAAACAAACGCCGTTGTCACAGGTAAATAGTCAAATAGCGTGGCCATTTTATCTACAAATAAAGGCAAATAAGCCTCAATACCACTGGGGCTAATGCCTTTGCTCACCCCTTGATAAAAAACATTTTCTTGATAATTTTCAGGGAAAGCGGCACGAAAAGCCTGACGGAACTGATTAATGGATTCATCGGTAAAAGGAAATTCGTAAGCAGGATATAACTTAATTTCAGAGACTTTGGCTAAAGACCGCTGAGTATCTGGGTCAAACACGCGAATAGAATCAATATCTTCATCCAATAAATCCACCCTAAAGGGATGCTTACTGCCCATCGGGAACAAATCAATAATCGAACCGCGCACCGAAAATTCAGCATGTTGAACCACCTGAGAAACACACTGATAGCCCACTGCTTCCAGTTGCGTACGTTTTAATTCAACATCAAATACCTCGCCAACCTTTAGGGAAAAACTATTCGCCAATACATAATCACAGGGGGTAAGTCGCTGCATTAAAGTGGGCACTGAAATCACCAAAACCCCACGGGTAATTTCAGGTAACTTTGCCAAGGTTTTCAATCGCTCAGAAACAATCTCAGGCAACGGTGAAAAAACATCGTAAGGTAATATTTCCCAGTCAGGAAAATGTAGAATCGGAAACGCATCCGCTAAAAAAAACGCCAATTCATGCTCTAACCGTAACGCTGTTTGCGTATCAGGGGTTAATACCACAAATAATCGCGATTCATTTTTAATCGCTTCAGCAATGGCTAAAGCATCCGCACAACCTTCAATGCCCGACCAATAAACAGGCTGTTTAATTTTATGAGGAACAACAGGTGAAAAAAGAGCATCAGTGTTTGGCATACGATTTTAAAATGATGAAAGGTAAAAATATTCGGGGTTAAGGGCTATATCATACCAATATGCCGCCTATTCGGCAGAAGCATCGGGGTGTTTATCCATTATTTTCTCTTTTTTAGCAAACCCTGCCCCTTTTTTAGTTTTGGCCTTTAGCTCTAAGGACTCAACCAGTACACGATAGTCCATCCCCGCCAGATGCATTTCTGCAAAACACTTTGCTAACACCGCGATAGCATTGGGCACTTCTGCTTTCTTCTTATAGGCCTGAATATTTTTCTCACTGACCTTAATTAATTTACTAAATTTAGGCAAACTAATCTCTGCATCCAGTAATAACTTCTTAAACTCTATAAATGTCATAGCCCTTTTCCTTTTACCTTTTGAAATAATACAAAACACCCTTTCTCTATATTTTATTACTTTTTTCTTGCATAAAGAAAAGAAAGGCTCTATATTATCACCATAAATTATTACTATTCGTAATTTTTTATTATTACTACTTTTATCTTACTAGGAATTCATTATGTCTAAATCAATCAAAAACAAAACCGCTAAAAAAATCGCAGCTAAAGTAACCAAAAAAGCCGTTGCTAAAAAAGTAATTGCTAAGAAAAAAGCAAGTTCAGTGGCTAAAAAAGTCGCTAAAGTTGTGATTAAAAAACAAGCCAGCAACAAAAAATCAGCTAAGAAATTAGCTAAAAAAGCGATTAAAAAAATCGCTTAGTTTTCTAGCGGTATTTCTTATTCATTAGAAATACCGCTGCATTACTCAATGCTCCCTTCCTGCTTCTGTAAAAACATTGCATCCCCGTAACTGAAAAATCGATACTTTTCTGCAATCGCATGTTGATAAACGTGCTTCATGCGTTCATAACCTGCAAATGCCGACACCAACATTAACAAAGTCGATTCAGGCAAATGAAAATTAGTCACCATCGCATCCACGGTTTTAAAGGTATAACCCGGTGTAATAAATAAATTAGTATCCCCGCTGCACGCTTGCAACTCACCCGATTGTGAAGCCGATTCCAAAGAACGCACCGCGGTTGTTCCCACCGCAATCACACGCCCTGCTTTCGCTTTTATCTCCTGCACAGCCCGAACCGTTTCTTCGGGGACTTCAAAATATTCTTTATGCATAATATGCTCGGATAAATTCTCCGACTTCACAGGACGAAAAGTCCCACTTGCCACATGCAAAGTCACAAAAGCCATACGCACACCCTTCGCTTTTATCTTTGTCATCATCGCCTCATCAAAATGCAAACCTGCGGTCGGAGCGGCTACAGCACCTCGGTTTTCTGCAAACACCGTTTGATACCGCTCTTGGTCACTGACCTCATCCGCACGTTCGATATAGGGCGGCAAAGGCATGTGACCAATTTGCTCTAAAATATCGGCTAAATCCTGTTCTCCCCCAAAGCGTAAATGAAATAAATCATCCACGCGCCCCAGCATTTCACACTGAAATCCCGAATCTAATTCAATAATATTACCCACTTTTGGGGATTTACTTGCGCGTGTATGCGCTAATACCTCTTGGCTACCCAGTACGCGTTCAATTAAAATTTCTACCTTACCACCGCTTTGCTTATGTCCGAATAAACGCGCAGGAATCACCTTAGTATTATTCAACACCAATAAATCGTCAGGGCGTAATAAATCTAAAAAATCAATAAACTTTCTATCCTCAATACGCTTATCACACTTATCTAAACACAATAAACGACTGGCACTGCGCTCGGCTAAAGGTCGTTGAGCAATTAAGCTCTCAGGAAGTTCATAGTAAAAATCACTTTTTTTCATGTCGTTAAAAGGGTCTGTTTCTTAGGGTAATTAAAATAAAGAACTATTTTATAGAATTTCCTAGCAATATAAAGACGGATTAATTATAATTGTCGCTCTTCTATGCCGGGGTGGTGAAACTGGTAGACACGTCGGATTCAAAATCCGATTTCTTCGGAAGTGCCGGTTCGATTCCGGCCCTCGGTACCATAGAAGCCTCAAGGCATTCAGCCAATTCCAAGCTAAAAAATAGAAATGCCATATTTACGTCCTGCACATATCCTCTGCAAGGTAATCGTAAGCACTAACCTTCTGCATCTTATGCCACACAAGACTTTAGTGTTTTTAAATTTCTGCCTCTTTCCCTAAAGCCACTTTCTTTAATTAAACTCTTCTAATCTTTATGCATTTAGAGTTGATTTATCGCTATCATTATTTCTTATCTTGTTTGTATTTATACATCCGCTGGTCGGCTAAGGATAAGCACTCGGATTGATTTAGGGTTTCAAAACTCGTTGCAATGCCAAAACTAAGCCCCGCATCTTTCCATCCGGTTTGTTGTAGTTCTTTTTCTGTTTTTAGTAGAAGCTCAGATAATTTTATTAGTAGCGATTCAGTTTGGTGTGGGTTTTCGATGCTGACCACCCAAATAAACTCATCACCACCGCAGCGAAATATAGATCCCAGCCCTTGTAATTTCTTTTGCATTATATCGGCCGTGGCAACCAGAAATTTATCACCGACATCATGGCCGAGTGTGTCATTGATTTGTTTAAAACCATCAAGGTCAATAAAAGTAAAGCAATAGTGCCCTGTTAAATTATCCAGCATTTCATTTTGCGCGAAACGATTCCCAATTTGTGTTAATGGGTCAATCCGAGAAGTGGCATAGCTACGATAAAATTCTTTTTGCTGCATTTGTAACCATTCTGCAAGGGAAAGAAGAATGCACATGCAATCAACGGTTAATGCTATTTGAACAATCAGTTCGGAAGAAATATCCCAGTTAAGTTTATAAGCATGAGATAAGACATACACCGCCAAAGTTAAGCCGTATAAGAGGTTACCTATCAGGTAATACTTCGCTCTGAAGTCCTTTTTAGAAAGCATGAAAAATCCTGTGCCGATACAAAAGGGAATCCATGTTATAGCAATGATATGTGATATTAGGTAGCTCAGAGTAAAGGGCAAGAAAGGCATTAGAATGCCTAAGCTTAAGCTGACTATTGACAGCAGGTTAAATGTTTTGGCTAATTTAATATGATCTTGCTGGCAGTTAAAGAGTAATTTAGTGAACTGGCTGGCAGAAGCAATAGCAAAAGGAAAAATTAAGATACCGGTATAAACAGGATTAAATACCGATACTGAAAATAGGTGTCCTAAGCTTCCTGATGCGGAAAACCAACCTAAGCCATGTAAGCCTATATAACCAGCACAGGCCAATGTAACTAAATACTGGGTTCTGAGATATATAAAGAAAGCGATTAAGGCTAATGTCATCATCACGGTAAATGAAATGGTGGTAATGCTATTAGTCATGAACTGGTGACTATAGAATTCTGTTTTACTGTAAAGCTTGATAACAACAGGTGTTGCGAACATTTTAGCTTGAATATAAACCCAAAGTGTACCGCTTTCTTTATCGCTTAATGGAAGAGAAAACGCTTGTGCATGTGCCAGCTTTGGGTTTTTACTTTCAAGCTGGCCAAAGCTTTCTAGGCGTATGACTTCACCTTGATTAGGCTGCCAATAAGCTGTTCCACTATCTAAGTAGTTCGCATGAAGATTAACAAACCAAGTACCCTTTTTATCTTTTATATTGGTTAATTTAATTTTTGTGATGTACGCGCCACTGCCTCCTAATGTAGAGATAACTTGGTTGGCGCTTTGATAGAGCTGACTTAATTCTGTAAAGTTAGGACTTACATCTAGCGACTTAGCCTGAAACCAGAGATCCTGTTCGTTTAATTCAATGTTGTTGAGATTATCTAATTCCACATAAGGCTCTGCACTTACTGAACCTACATTCACCAAGAAAATAAAAAGAGCAAAGAATGTGAGATAGTTTGTCATAGTGTTAATTTTTCTAATATAAATACATATTTAAGAATCATATTGAATTGCCACTGGCTTAATATATAAACAACAGCACTCTCCTTCTATTGCTACATTGCGTAAATAGGCAACCGCAGTCAATTGTCATGTTGAAATAAAATCAGTTCTCAATTAAGGGTTATTCAATTATTCACACTGCCCTAAAATATTTAGCATATTTTCTGCCGCTATTTGAAAAAGATTAAGATTCTCTCTAGCACTCTCAATGTCACCTTGCTGGTATTTATCAAACAGGGCATCGGTCACATCGTGCATCTCATCATGTACCGTTTCCAGTTTTTCTATCCACTGTTCCTCAAATAATTTGCCTTGTTTCGCACGCTTAATCCATATACCACAATGACATTTGTTTCTTTTAAGGATAGGCCAGCGTCCTGTACTACCAGGTGCTGCATTTATGTTTGTTTCAAAATCTTTCTTCCATTGGCTAATCGTTAGCCTGAATAATTTAATAGCATGCTCTTTTTCTGTATGAACTTTATTGCCATAGCTTTTCCACTCCTGATTAGGAATGTACTGACTCAACCATTGGGGAAATTCTTGGCTCGGCATTGGCTTTGCTATGGCATACCCTTGCGCCACTTTACAGCCCATCGTCAGTAACATTAATCCATGCTCTGTTGTTTCAACCCCTTCCGCTATAATTTCACGATCAAAAGATTCCGCCAAACCTATTACTCCATCAATAATTGCGTAGTCACTTGGGTCGTCCAACATATCTCGAACAAAGGTTTGATCTATTTTAATGGTTTGCACAGGTAAATTTCTCAAATGTGTTAATGAGGAATAACCTGTACCAAAATCATCTAACGCAACACTAACACCTAAAATATCAATACAGGTGTTCATGATTCCAGTAATCGTATTTAAATCCCCTAGCGCACTGCTTTCTAATATTTCCAACTGTAAATATTTTGAACTCACTTCAGGATATAAAGCTAAAGCCGCTTTAAGGTCGCTCACAAAAGAAGTATACAGTAGATGGTAAGAAGAAATATTAACACTCACCTCAACTTTTATACCTTGTTGCTGCCATTCATGCAGCTTTTTTAAGGCTTGCTTAATGACCCAGATACCAATATCAATTTCTAATTGCGTCTCTTCAATAATAGGTAAAAATTCAAGCGGAGGAATAAGGCCTTTTTCAGGGTGAATCCAGCGCATTAAGGCTTCTAGCCCAAATACCTCCCCCGTCACCATATCCACTTTAGGTTGGTAATACAAACAAAGTTCATGATTTTCTAATGCTTGATGTATTTCTTCTAGCTGAATAAATTTTTCAGTTTCAAGCTGGTTTTGTTCGGCATTAAATAGCTGATAACGATTACGCCCCGCTGTTTTTGCTTGATACATGGCTTGATCGGCATGACGCATTAAAGTATCACTGTCAGCATTATCTAAGGGGTATAGAGTAATACCGATAGAGGCACTAATCGTTATTGACTGCTTATCAATGATATAGGGTTGCGCAAGTGATTGGATAATTCTGTTTAGCATTTTTTCACAATGGGAAAAGGATTCAATATCACTTAAAAGCAAGACAAACTCATCGCCCCCTTGGCGAGAAATAGTATCTTCATCTCTGATAACGGATTTTATACGTTGAGCCACGTCAATGAGCAATTGATCGCCTGTTTCATGACCATAAATATCATTCACCGGTTTAAATTTATCTAAATCCAGAAAGCAAACAGCCAATAGATTTTCTTGCCGTTTACAATGCGCTAATGCTTGATTAAAACGGTCACTAAGCAGCACTCGATTGGGTAATTGCGTCAGTGCATCATAATGAGCCATACGCTCTAATTTTACTTGCTGGTTTTTAGTATTGGTTATATCGCTAAAGATACCTACATAATGTAAAACATTACCAGAATCATCCGTTAGGGATGAGATAGATAGATATTCAGCAAAAAACTCACCTGTTTTTTTACGATTCCATACTTCACCTTGCCAATACCCTAACGCTTTAAGTGATCGCCACATCTCTTCATAAAATTGAGCATCTTGCTTTCCTGAGCTTAAGATACTTGGATTTTGACCAATCACATCAGCACGTTCAAAGCCTGTAATATCAGAAAAGGCTGGATTAATATCAATAATAATAGAATTTTCATCTGAAATAAGAATCCCTTCTTTAGTATCGGCAAAAACTTTTGCGGCTAGCCTTTGCTTTTCCTCAACCTGTTTTTTTTCTGTAATGTCTTCGGTCATACACAAATGACGAGGCTTACTATTATCTTCAAACTGCATGGAGGCAATAATCATATTTATCCATCGTGTGCTTCCATCCGGCTGAATATAACGCTTTTGCATAGTGAACCCAGAGGTGTTCCCTGCATTCATTTGAGTCATATTATCTAGGTCTTCTTGAATATCATCTGGGTGGGTTATTTTTGTCCAGTCTAATGTTCTTAGTTCATCAATGGGTCTTCCTGCTATTTCACTATAAGCAGGGTTGGCATCGTAAATATGTCCAGTCAATGAATCAATTACAGCAATCCCTAAAGGGGCTTCATTAAAAATGGTATGGAAGCGATTTTCACTGGCGATTAAAGCACTGTGTATTCTTTTTCGTTCCGTAATATCGCGAATAAAGGCATTAAATTCATAGCCATTATTGGTTTTTACCGGTGAAATACTTATTTCAATGGGAAATTCATGGCCATCATGATGTTGTGCTGTTTCTTCACGTATTTTATTTTTCCAGACTTGCTTTTCATTATTAAGAAAATTTCTTATCCCCAAAAGGTGAGCTTGTTGCTTTTTTTTAGGAATGATGGTTTCACATAATGTTTTGCCTAAAATGGTTTCTCTCTGCCAACCAAAAATTCGTTCTGCTTGTGGACTCCAGCCTGTAATAACACTGTGCTCATCAATTTGCACCAAAGCGTCATAAGCCGAATTAATAATTGAGCTAATACGCGATTTATCTTCTTGTTCTGTCATCATTGAGCTAGAAAGCTCATCCGCCATATGATTAAAACTCTCACTCAGTATTCTTAGTTCACTTTTTGAATTAATTTGAATACGTGAATTTAAATTCCCTTGAGCAAATTTCAAGGTTGCATTAGAGATAGAATCAATACTTTTGATGGTCGCTATATAAATTCCAATGGAAAAATAGATCAGAATGAAAAAGGAGAACAGTATCAGAACGGCCATGGTAATGAGTAATTGCTTCGCTTCGGCTTGTCTTTGAGTAATCAACAAATTCGTTGTCGGAAGCAAAACCTCGTACATCGTCAGATAGGTTTTATCAATCGCCTCGGTCATGATCTGAAAAAAGGCTTCAGGAGCGGTGCTGTATTGTTCGTGGATAATATCTTTATTTAATAAATCAAACAACTTAGTTGCATATTTTGTAATTTCATCTGACGACTGAACTAATTTTAATTCGATTGATGGATTATAAAAGGCGGTTCTCTTCAGATTATGCTGAAGAGACTGAACGGCTTTATCTGTTTGAGCCATCAGTGTGCTGATTTGCACTTTCTGTAATTCAGTCGATTGCTTTTCTGCCAATATGCCCGTACCAAAGGCACGAGTTTTACCTAAAAATTCTTGAGCCGCTGATAATTGTAATAGCGTGGTATTCAGTAGGTAATAGGTCGCCAAATCAGGGTGGTTGGTTAATGCATAATCATCGGCTATTTTTTGAGCCAGTAGTAAAAGTTGATTAATAATGTCCGTCTGTTTAGCAAAATTTGTCTCTCGTTGCCATGTCATGCCCTGCTCTTTGATTAAAGTCCATTCAGTGTGTATTTTTTTCCACTCATCTGATGCCAACCGTTGTACAGGCAAAGCATCAACCAACACCTTAAAGGCTGCATCCGTTTCTGTTTGTTTCGATAAACACTTTTCGCTTAGCGTAATCGTTCCACCTAAAACACCGGCTGAAAGTCCTCTATGTTGCTGCATAAATTGCACTGTTTTAAACAAAGGGGATAACATTGTTAAACCCTTAAGCCCTTTCTCTGACGTTTCAACCACCTCATTCAGTTGTCTATAAAGGTTTCCCGAAATAACCGAAAAACTTAATAGCGTAATAACCGCAATGACAAGGGTTCGCTTAGCAAAGTTTAAACGCATCATTAAAAAGGAGGCCGGTAAAAATAGCGTACTAAAACGTCTATAAATCCATGAGGGAGTTTGTTTATGCATTTTTTTAGTCTGTAATAAACAGCTCCACTTATTCAAGCTGTTTGAGTGCAAATCAGTATTTACCGCGCCGTAGGCAAATCATTTATTTCATATTTTACCACCATGCTAATTCTGTTTTTTTAAAATTATAAATGGATAGAAATAAATAGGCTGAAATTTTCAGCTGTAACCAGATAGTCCGAAAATCGTATAATGCGACTGCAATTGCAGTTAAAAACTGATGTTACACAGAATAAGTAATACCTTCCTATTTTTAAGTCCTCTCCAAAGGGCATAGGTATCGACACGACTTTTTTCTAAAAATAAACTCATTATAAAGAGAGCTCTCATTCTTAAAGCGCTTATTGTTCTTTATTTGGAACAATACAACACCCCTCACCCAACCCTCTCCCCCAGGAGAGGGCTTTAAAAACACTGCGTAACATCAGTTAAAAATTCAAACAGGGGGCAATAGACATCTTTTCTAAATACCGATTGTATCCTATAAATTTTATAGCAAAGATTCGTCGCACTGGGGCGCAGGTTAAAACCTGCGCCCTAAAGTGGCTACTCTAATAGTCGATACTTATAAAGTATCACCTTCCCTTTCTTCTGTTTCTTCTATCTTTTTAAGCTCTGCCATATAGCGCCAGTACTCCTGCACCGCATCCCTAGATGAACTGCTTCTATTACTACCCCAAATGGTTTTAAACGTGGAATTTTGCATCAATTGATATAAACCAAACGTTGCATTATTATTAAAATAAAGCGTGGCTATTTTAGTGCGTATCTGCGCATAACTGGGACAAGGTAGAAAATCTACAGAGGCTTTTTCATACTGCTCAGCTGTGCAAAACATCGCATAAGCAATAGGGCTAAACCTCTTATTAAAACCGTGGGTTTCAATTGCATAATTCGCTTCATCAGGCGCATAATTTGCTTTGACCGTAAATTCTCTTACCATATAAAAAGGCAGTTGCTGTATATATTTCCCATATTGAAAGCGGTAAAGAAATTTTTTCAAAAAATAATACATAGTTAATTTTCCTAAGATATTTATTTAACGATAACGGTCTGCTTCAGACCTATAGAAAGCAAGCAATCATCACGTTTTATGTTTCATTTTCACAAGTTATATTGCTTTCTATCAGAAGTAAAGTTCGCTTTCATTCCCGCCTTTACGCTCAAACTGATAAACTACACACCATAAACTAAAAAATATTAGTGATACAGAGTGATTTATCAGCGTGCCCTGTATAGAAAATGCCCCATTACCTAATACTTATGTAGCCTATGCAACCAAAACCTCTTTTACTTATTGTTGATGATGTTCATACTAACATTCAAATTTTGGCAGAAGCACTGGAAAAAGAATATCGTTTAAAAATTGCGGATAATGGCCCAACAGCATTAAAAATTGCAAGCATTAGCCCCCAGCCGGATTTAATACTATTAGATATTATGATGCCTGAAATGGATGGTTTTGAAGTCTGTCGACGACTCAAGGCTGATAAAAACACAGCCCATATTGATATTATTTTTGTCACGGCTAAAAATGATGCGTTTGATGAAACAAAAGGGCTTGAATTAGGGGCTGTTGATTACATCACCAAACCTATTTCTTTTTCTATTACCCGTACACGTATTCACAATCACATTACCTTACGGAAACAAAAACAACAATTACTCGAAGAAATAAAAGCACATAAAGCCGCACAAGATAATTTATTGGTTGCAGGGCTGGTTTATGATAATACCAGTGAAGCCATGTTACTCACGGATTCCGAAAATAGAATTCTGGCCAGTAACCCTGCCTTTTCAAAAATCACTGGCTACAGTCAAGAAGAAATTTTAGGAAAAACACCTAATATACTGCACTCAGACAAGCATGATTATCTTTTTTATCAAGCAATGTTGAATACCATTGAAACCACAGGCAATTGGCAAGGTGAAATTTGGAATAAACGTAAAAATGGCCAACTGTATGCAGAGTGGCTAAAAATTAACACGATTTATAATAAAGATGGTTCGGTGCGCCAACGGGTCACGTTATTTTCTGATATTACTGAGAAAAAAACCAATGAAGAGCTTATTTGGCGACAGGCTAATTATGACCCTCTCACTAACCTGCCTAATCGGCGCTTGTTTCAAGAACGCTTACAGCGTGAAATCATTAAAGCAGAGCGGTATGAACAACAGTTATCTGTTTTCTTTATCGATTTAGATCATTTCAAACAAATCAATGATACCCAAGGGCATGATAAAGGCGATTTATTATTAATCCAAGCGGCACAGCGTTTATTGAAATGCGTACGGGAATCGGATACCGTTGCACGCTTAGGCGGCGATGAATTTACCATTATTTTAGTGGATATTACCAATCCTGCTATTATTGAACGGATTGCTCAAAAAATTATTGAAGCCATTGCAGCGCCTTTTATTTTGGGTCATAAACCTTTTTATATTTCAGCCAGCATTGGTATTACCTCTTACCCAAACGACAGCAAAAGCATTGATGCGTTACTCAAAAATGCAGATCAAGCGATGTATATTTCTAAAGAAAATGGGCGGGGGCAATTTACATACTTCACCTCTTCTATGCAAAAAGAAGCACAGGCACGAATGCAAATCATTAAAGACTTACGCAGTGCATTGGATGAAGAACAGTTTATATTAGAGTATCAACCTATTTATAGCATCGATAAGAGGCATATTGAAAATATAGAAGTCCTACTTCGGTGGGAACATCCTCGCCGAGGCTTAATATATCCAAATGAATTCATTACATTAGCAGAAGAAACAGGTTTAATCACAGCAATAAATGATTGGGTTTTTTATCAAGCCACTAAGCAACTCACTCAATGGCATACCCAAGGATACCCCGATATTCAAATAAGTATTAATATTTCACATTTACAATTAATGACAGGCAACAGCAGTAAGAAATGGGAGCAACATCTTAAAAAACAGGCTATTTCAGGAGATAAAATTACCCTTGAAATTACTCAACATCTCTTATTAAATATAACGCCTAATGTTTTGCAGCAATTAAAACACTTAAAGCATATCGGTATAAAAATTGCGTTTGATGATTTTGGCACAGGGTGCTCCAATATCTCCTATCTAAAACAAGTAGACATCGATTACCTTAAAATGGACCGCTCTTTGATACAAAGTTTAGTGCCTGAATCAAATAATTTAGAATTATCCGAAGCCATTATTCTTATGGCGCATAAATTAAACTGCCAAGTCATCGCTAAAGGCGTAGAAACCTTAGAACAAAAACATTTATTACTCAATGCTGGATGCGATTATGCACAAGGATTTCTGTATTCTGGCCCTGTCTCTGCTCAAGAGATTAGTAAAATGCTCAAAGACTCTTCATTATCATGAAAAAAATACTCGAGTTATCCAAACGTCAACTATCCAAACGAAGCTTAGTTTTAATTTTATCACTGTGGGTGATGGGTACAGCTTATGCTATGTGGGCGTTAAATCCTATCTCAGCGACTGATGTCATGAAACATCACCACTAAAATGAGAAAATGAAAAATAATAATCCTTTTGAACAACGTGAATTAGCCTATTATCAAAATTCGCATAATATGCTCCTAATCCTCGCAGGACTGCATGTTCTAGTCTGTGCAGGATTTGCAATATTCATGGGAACCTACCTATTATTCTTCCTAGTAGCTATTCCAGCTTGGATAATTCCTTGGTGGGTATGCCAACAATACCCCCGCGATTTAATTTCACGGCTCACCATGGCTGTGTCTTTTATGTTTCTCACCGGCTTAATTATTCAACAAACCCGAGGCGACTTAGAGGCGCATTTTAGCTATTTTGTTATGCTTTCAGGTTTAGTCGTGTATTGTGACTGGCGGCCTTTAATCTTAGCCACCACTGTCATACTGATTCATCACGTAAGTTTTATTATTTTGCAGCCCTTAAACATCGGTTTTTATATTTTTAATGATAACCGCTCTTTATGGGGGCATTTTTTAGTGCATGGTAGCGTAGGGGTCATACAAACCAGTGTCTTGATTTACGCCTCTAATATCTTACGCAAATTAATGTACGCCTCTTTTATTGCCTCCGATACAGCACTGCAAATTGCTGAAGGCCACCTTGATGTCGAACTAGACCCTGAAGAAGTAGCGCATTCAGAAATGTTAATGGCGATACAGTCCATGCAATTCGAACTGATTACCTATCGTGATAATTTAAATGCATTAGTGGTAGAACGCACCAAAGAATTAGAAGAAGCAAAAGATATTGCTGAAACGGCCGTGCGCTCAAAAAGCAATTTTTTAGCGAATATGAGTCATGAAATTCGTACCCCAATGAATGCCATTATCGGTTTATCCACCTTAGCACTCAATAAAGCAACTAATACGGAAATTCATGATTATTTGAAAAAAATTGCCTACTCATCAGAAAGTTTACTGGGTATTCTGAATGATATTCTTGATTTATCTAAATTAGAATCAGGCCAGTTTGAAATTCGGTATGCCCCTTTTAATTTGTATCACTTAATTGAAAATCTACATAACCTGTTCTCTGAAAGTGCTAAGTCAAAAGGCATTCATTTACGCATGCCAACTCAACAAGAGTCTTTTCCCTATTTTTTAATCGGGGATGAAATGCGCTTACAACAAGTTCTAGCTAATTTAATCGGCAATTCCATTAAATTTACTGAGCAAGGCCATATTGAGTTACAAATTATTTCTATCAAACAAGAAAACTCACAAGTAACGATCAATTTTTGTGTAGAAGATACTGGCATTGGTATTAATGCTGACGATTTTAGCATCCTATTTAAACCTTTTACTCAAGTCGACGGCTCAATTAATCGCCGTTTTGGGGGAACAGGATTGGGTCTATCCATCAGTCAACACTTATTATATTTAATGAACAGTCAATTCCATGTCAGCAGTCAACAAAACCAAGGCTCAAGTTTTAGTTTTCAATTATTATTTAATATTGCAAGTACCAATGAAATAGAGAACACCCTTATTAACTCAACACCCCATGATTTTGGACAGCTATCCGTTGAATTAAATAAAATGGGATCATCATTAAAAAATACACACATTTTAATTGTAGAAGATAATAAGATTAACCAACAGGTTATTTCTGAGCTACTAAAATTATCAGGCATAATAGTGAGCATTGCCAATCATGGTGAAGAAGCCTTAGATCTTTTAGAACAACAAACGTTTGATGCTATTTTAATGGATGTTCATATGCCTATTATGGATGGGCTAACGGCCACACAATATATTCGTAAAAAACCTCAATATCAGACACTTCCCATTATTGCCTTAACAGCAGGGGTGACAGAAGATGAACGTGAAATTGCTATTAAATCGGGGATGACGGACTTTATTGGCAAACCCATTAACCCTGAGAAACTCATATCAACCCTTACACGTCATTGTGCACAAGACTTAATAACGGCTCCTTTAAATGCAAATACGATAACTTCACACATAACAGAGGTTCCTGGTATTAGCCTCAAAAATTCACTGGTGATGCTTAACAATAATATAGAGCTGTATTTACAATTATTAAACGAGGCTTTAACACACTGCAAACCTAGATTAGAAGAAATAAAGCTAAAAGCAGAACAAGGAAACTATACAGAAAGCTATAAAATAATACACTACATTAAAGGGGCTTTGGGTAATCTGGGAGCTTATCAGCTTTTTCAAGCCGGTAATCAGCTAGAACAAGATTTAAAATCTGAGCACTTTAATCCAGTCACATTTACCGAATTTCAACAGGCATTTCAACAATTGGAAGCCTCTTTTATACTGCTTAAGCAACAAGTAGATGAAGCATCTCCCTCAGAGACCGAAAACCCTGAACTGTCACAACAATTGGCGCAAGAGTTTATACTGATGCTTGAACAAGATGAGTATATTTCTAGCACACGCTTAAAGGCTTTTAAAGAAACGCTGAACAATGAACAGTTCGGTTTTTTTAAGGAATTAGAAGCACAACTGCAACAATTAAACTATCAAGAAGCCATCGCATTAATGAAAACCTTCATCAGCTCTAGCCACTAATATAAACTGAATTCTGGATACAATACATCTTCAAACTCCCGTCATCCCTGCAAGGAATGACCGCTTTTATATATTTTGTAACTTCTTATTATTCACGGGTAAATGCAGATGAAAGCAGTCATTCCCGAAGTCTGTTGATCGGGAATCCACGTTAAATATGGATTCCTGCTAAAAACGTGCAGGAATGACCGATTTTTCATTGTTTAGAGGCCAGTAAATAATGATAAGTTACATATGTTTCAGCGAAAACCTACCCTAAACTCTCTAAAGAACAATGCCATCACTGTTCTTCAAAACTTACCTAAACTTATTCACATAAGTTTAATGTTTGATTCTTACCCAATTTCTAGTTTCACTTAGTAAACTAAGCCAGAGCTTGAAAGACAATAAGCTAACCCCGTAGAACCGACGGTTTAAAAGCAAGAAAGACAAGGAACATTTATATGAAAATCGAGTTTTCAACACCTTTATTTAGTATGCTTTTAATGCATTATATATAATTATAGGTAAGAATTATAGAGCAGTTGATAGCTCTCCCAAAGATTTAAGCGCAATCTTTTGCAAATTTTCCAGTTTTTTATTGGTCAATGCCTCCAATGAATAAGCGGTACAGACTTCGATTACATCAGGTGAGATAGCACGTACATAGGCTTTCTGTTCGGCGGTATTGCCTGTAAAATACAAGCGTTTATACAATAAACTGGTATCTTCTTTAGGCAAGGTATTGGTATTGGCATGAGGAGATTGGGTCACTACTAAATTAAAAATACGCTCACGAATCGGCCCTAATAAATGCCATTCAAAATACACCGCCCCTTGCTCTAAAGTCGCATTAAAGAATTTACGCTTTATTTTGCCAATATAATAAGCAAATGGGGCTTCTCCTTCGAATTTTTTCACCGCATGATTAATCACTTTGGTAGTCGAGCCAGGACAAAGCGACAACAAACCCAAGGCAACGCCCGTTTTGCATGTAGCTTGCTCTAAATCCTCTAAATTAACCTCTAAAGGCAGATGAAAAATTAACTGCGGCGCTCGTTCCCCATAAATTTGCGTCAATAATGGATTACTGTCGACTCCCTTCTTTGCCGTATCCTTTTCAACATCCAAAGTATCAGCCATTCTTTCCACTTCCAGCTCATTGGTAGAAAAAATATCTCGGACAATACTCGAACGGCTGGCATTTCCTCCTAAAATTACATTAATGGTTTTCGGCTGGCTTTCATGAAATCCTTTTTTCATTGCACTGTAAAAATTAATCACCCCTTGAGTAATACGCTTTTCCAGATACGCAAAAAGTTCGGCTTGCTTTACCCGTAATTCACAGTCCTGTTTTATACCGTACCGATCCAATAATTTTAATTTAATCACTCCAGCACTGCCTTCCAATGCGCCTCGCTCCCATAATGGACGCAATTTAGAAATTAAAATAAGGCTATTCGTCTGCGCGGATTGCGTACAATCTAGGAACATTTCTGAACCTTGGAAATCAAGCGCATCAATCGGCTGCGTAAAGGCAATTTTTTTCTCACGGCAATGCTCTAAATTACCTCTAAAAACCCAATAAGCCATATTTTCCAATAAATTTTCACCTCCTAAATACACATCACTGGCCGCGCCAAAATGTTCAAAGACCTCCTCATAACCCAGATCATCTTCTTCCGCAGTGGGTAAGCGATAATAGCCAAAATCAAAATCCGTTGTGCCGCCCCCAAAATCAAACACGGCATACGCGATGCCTGATTCCGTGGGTTCAATGCCTAATAAAGGTAAAGCACTGGCTGCATAAGCGGCGGGTTCAGAAGCCCGCTCTTCCACAGAAAAATCATTAAACGCATCTTGATTCACTAAACTTTCAGGTAAGCTACGCTGTAATCCACGGCTAAAAGACGCTAATATTTTATCCTTTACATCCCGAGAATACGCCACAGGAAAGGTCATGTAATACTTTAAAAAGATACCGCGTTTACGCCAGTTAATCGTTAAGCCTAAAAACCAAGCATACAGCTCTATTGGATTAAAAATATCTTTATCCGACACCTGTAAAAGCTGCCCCGTATCTGGCATACGTGAAGATAAAGCCTCTAAAATATATTCTTTCTTATGTACTTGGTCAGCAATACGGGTTCGTTTGCCCTCTACACTGTTATACAACGCCCATTGCTTCATTTTAGTTAAAATACTGGCCACAATATCAGGATCGGTCGCATTATCTCGTAATCGAGTTTGCGCTTCATGCGAACAATGCACACTATCCCAGCGCACTTCTGGGCTATACGCTTGAGATTGCCATGCTTTCAACACCGCCGGCAAATCAATAAATTCTAAAACAGTGGGATTTTCATAATGCTTGGCTTCGGGAGCAGAATCATAATCCCGCACCCCAATGCGTAATAACTTCTTACGCCCCTGCTCTTCATAAGCGACCACCGTACTGCTGGTGCCAAAATCAATCGCCACATGGGTGCTAGAAATAATATCTTTGACCGGGTTACGCGCAATTAAGCCAGACGCTTTAATATCCGCCTGCTTGTTTTCATCCGCACTATACAATTCCCATAACCCTTTATGAGGGTCGGTATATTGCTCTTTTTCAAATTTAGGAAGGCGCACACGCTCATAATCAATATCAGAGAACTGTGCATCCTTAGTTCTTATGTTTGTTGCTGGCTTAATTGAATCGCCGATGGCACTCTTACTGGGAGATTTTTTAGCTGCGCTGGCGAAGGAGTGACTGATATTTAAAACACTCGGATCCGTAAACATACGCTCTAACTCTATTTCTAAGTTTTCACAGCAAGATAAACTCCAGCCGTCATCAAAAATTTTATACAGCCTGTCCTCCTGTTCCTTTAGACCAACCAGCTCCACATTACAATAAAGGCTATGCCCTTTGGATATAACCACCCGCGTTTCAATATTTATCGCGCCACTGTGCATCACCCAATTAGTATAAGACAGTAAATTTTTACTCAATCCTGCCGCAATGTAAGGATTGTTATCTGCCAGAAAAAGATTAAACTCTTTTTCTGTTGGCAACCGCCATTGCTTAAAAGCATGCTCTTTTATATTACTCGCCATACTCTTGGCTTCTGAATATGAAAAAACACCGCTCTCAACCAAAGAGATATTCCAAATAATATTAGTTTCTACATCAAATAAACACGTTATCTCCTGTTTATCCTTATATAAATACCAATAACGGTAACTAGAAAACTGTTCACTGATATATTTCAATTCAGCGGGTGATATATGAATCGATGCTGTCATTACGTTCTACCCAAGGATTTTGGCACCTCAGCTGAATTTAAACTTTTTAAGGCAGGCCAAAATCACTTGCCCTAAAAAGATTAAATGCTTCCACTGAGGTCGCTAATATTTTAAAAAAATAAACCGTTGCTCCAGCAACGATAAACTATAAATTTTTCTTTCGTACAATAGAGATCTTTCCTAAATAAAGATTTTATTCTATAAATTTTAAGCAAGGATGCCTAATACTGGGGCGCAGGTTTCAACCTGCTTTTCATATTTTATTATATGAAGGCTAAAGGCCTTCGCCCCAAAAGTTATGGCTTAAAAATGTACTTTCTACGCTCAAAAGCTCCCTCTCCTTCTGGAGAGGGAACTAAAACGTATTATTACTTAACTGATGTTACGCAGAACAAGGAATAAGTAAAACCTTCCTGTTTTTAAGTCCTCTCCAAAAGGGCATAGGTATCTACACCACTTTTTTTCTCAAAATAAGCTCATGACCAAAGAGAGTTCTCATTCTTAATCAGACTTCCCAGCTCTTTGTTTTTAGCGCCCTCTCCCTTGGGGAAAGGGCTGGGGTGAGGGGTACTTTTCTTTGCATTCTCAACAATTTAAGACCAACCTTAGTCAATTAGCATGCTAAGTGTTTAATGTTCTTTATTGGCAACACTACAACCCCCCTCACCCACCCCTCTCCCCTAGGAGAGGGCTTTAAAAGCACTGCGTAACATCAGTTACTTAAAATTTAGCTACAAAGTCACCCGTACTTTCAAATCTAAGGCACGTATTCTTTCTGCAAACGCTTGCAATGGCTCTTCTGTGGCACTAACAACGGCCGCGGATTCAGGCTGTAAAGAAGGACGCGCCACACTGTACAGCATCACCCCTTTTAAATTCTCCTGCGTGGATTGTAATAACTCTACATACGCATTTTGTTCTGATTCGTCTAATAACCCCCATTCAGGAGCGGCGGCATAATGAAATACACAGCTTTGCACCCATGTCGCGCATAAACAGGCAGAAAGGCGTAAATTGTCTTGCTGGCGCTGATTACTCATATTGGTATGATTTAATGCAGCCCGTCCCTTTTCCGTGGCACTGTCTATTTTGTACCAAACTTGCCCTGCATATTCATTAAATAAGCGTAAGCCTGCTTGTACATCGAGCTTATGAATTAAACTGCCATTGGTAATTAAAACATAATTAAACGGCTCAGGAATCTTAGCGGCTTGTACAATCTCAATAATCAAGGCAATGGCACGCGAAAAGCCTTGAACGCTGGTGGGTTCACCGTTGCCTGATAAAGCAATGTCTTTAATAATACGTTGCTCAACCGCTACGTCAAAACGGTCATAAAAATCGCCGTGTAAAACATCCTGTAAAAATTCACGCAATTCAGAGGCTAATAGCTCAAAATCCAGTTCGGGCGCAGTGCCTATGCTTAAATCTGGAACTTGGCAATACACACAGCCCCAATTACAGGCATTATTGGTATTAAAATTAATCCCTATGGATAATCCACCTGCGCGGCGTGAAATAACAGGATAGATGTATTTAAAACCCATTACATCGCGGTTATGGTCTTTTACAGTAAGCTGGGACATGGCACTAAAACTTATGGTCAAAAAATGTTATTCTACCGCAACATTTTTAATTTATATTTTTCTGGAGAAGAAAATGAGCGATAGAATCGTTTTACGTACGGGTGAAGCCCTTGTTGCAGGTGGTCCTGCTGGAACAGCAGCCGAGCCTGAAATTGTTATTGGTGAGTTAGATGGTCCTGTAGGAACGGCGTTAGCCACTCTAACAGGCGACCAAGCCAGCGGCCACTCAAAAGTATTTGCTATTTTAAATACTGATATTCAAGTGCGTCCTGTGACGCTAATGGTTAGTAAAGTAACTGTTAAAAGCACTCGTTATACCAATATCCTAATGGGTACGGTACAAGCGGCGATTGCCAATGGTGTCTTAGATGCCGTTCGTGCAGGCGACATTCCAAAAGAAAAAGCCAATGATTTAGGTATTATTTGTTCTGTTTGGTTAAACCCAAGCGTTGCAACTGATGATAATTTAGATCACCAAATCTTATTTGATATTCATCGTAAAGCAACCTCTTTAGCGATTAAAAAAGCGATGAATAATGAGCCAGGTATTGATTGGTTGTTAGAAAACCAAGATAAAATTACTCATAAATATTTCCAAATGGGTTTAGACGGTAAGATTTAAAAAGCATTATTTGGGGCGTAGGCTTTAGCCTACATTCTAAAGCAAAAATGTAGGGTGGATTCGCAGTAGCAATCCACCCTCTTTAATACAAGTGTTTTACTACTGCGAAAATATCCTATCCTGCTAACAACTAGTGCTAGATTTTGTAACTGAAATATTTTTAGTCACATTTCCCGACACAGTTCCAAGATCAATCACTAAACTCCCCCCTTGAACAGCCGTTACTCCCTCCTCAGCTAATTCATAATGTTTACTACCACCACCACTTGAACACCAAGGACTAAGCGTGATATACAAATGGTTAGCGCCAGAAGAAGGTTGCGTGCAACTATAACTGATTGTTGAATTTGCACTTACAGTACCAACTAAATTACACGTTCCTAATCCAGAATCGACCTCTACAGTAAAAGAGCTTAAATCAACATTATTTCCTATGCTAATAGAACCACTAATAACGTGCCCAGACCCACCGCCAGATCCTGAACCGCTGTAACAATAAGTCGCACCAATAGTCGGATCAAATTGATTATTACCAGAAACATCTCTCTGTATTGTTTTTGAAGCTAATGTAAATCCGCCAATTTCAGACGCTTTAGCAAAGCACGTAGCATGAGGTTCACCATCTCCAGAGACCCCATCAATAATCAAGAAATCATGGCAACTGTACGGTTTATTAATACCTTCGTTTAAGCCGCTATTCCGTGCATAATAATTACGTGCAGAATCTAGAGAAGCTGGATTGCCTGCTATTTCTTCAGCAAAACACACATTTTTCCCATTTGCGGGAACACCCAATAAGCCAACTTTACCACGCCAACCACCCGGACCAACCTTATCTGCTGCCAGCGCTGTTGTCGGACATTCCGTGACAATAGTATCAGCACCCGAGACAACTGCAGAGCCATCTGGCGCATGAGTTCCTACCGGACCAAATTCACAATTTCCCCCAACATAACAAACATAAGGCGCGCTTTTTGCATTTACAGCTGGCTTAAATACACAGTATGCTCCTGTTTCTGACGCATTAAACGTAAATAATTCCACATCCAATATCATTGTGTTTTGTCCATTTCCTATGGTAGCGCCTGAATGGACAATACCACTAATGGGAATAATAACCCCACCGTTATAGCGTACACGAGGAATACAATAATCCTGACTACTAACCGTCTGCATTTCGTAAAGTTCAATCGCTTCTTTACCTGTAAGACTGTCAAAATCAAGGCGCTGGGTGAGCAACCCATTCTCAAAGGCCGTCAACGCTGGATTATAAGAACTACAAAGATCAGCTTTTAACCCTTTTTGTTTTTGAGTGCCATCATCTAGCGTCACAACATCTTGAGCAATATAAGTTTGCCCATCAACTGTCACAATACTACCCGCTGTTACTATAGTGCTTAAATCAATATATTCACTGATCTCATCAGAGGATTCAGCATTAGTACTAGGCCCACCACCTGCACCAGAACCAACACCAGCACCATCTTCGGCTGTAAAAATTGAGTTTCCAACGCTATCAAAGGCTATAATAGTTTGTACAATACATTGGTTATCCGTACCTCCCGTTCCCCAACTTACCGTTACATTGATTTGCTTGCGGGTAGGAGTCGTTTGATCCGTGACCGTCCAAGCACGACTAAATTCCTCCGTGACTCCATCTATACTTTCTGCAGCAACAGAAGAAGCTAAAGCATCATATTCTGTTATAGAGATAACATCTCTTAACTGTTCTGCTTTCGTATTTGCTAAAGTTAAACACTCTGCACGCGTTTTATTATCTCGACTCTCACCCACTAAACTACCTTGGAATGAAGCAACCGACAATAAACCCATTGCAACGACAACCGTGGTAATTAATACCTCAATCAAACCAACGCCTGTGCTATTTTTTATATTTTGCATATATTTCATTATTTGATCCTCTATTCGTTTACCAGTCTTTCCATGAACCCGCAATAACAGCCCCCGTCCCTTCAATAAACGGCGGGGCTGCCGAACTATCGCCTCCACCCCAAGGCTTAAAAACTAACGTTAGCGTTCCTGCTCCTGTGCTTGCTGCTGAATTTTCAGCCACCAAAGACCCTTTGATAATGGGGCTACCTGCCACCTCTAATGTACCAATCACATACACAATCCCATAAATGGTCGCGCCGTTTAATTTATCTAAATTACCATCTACAATTAAGATGGCTGGCTCAGTCGCTGTTCCTATTACATCAGTACCATTAATTCCAATATTGCCATCCACCCAAATCAAACCTTTTTCACCATCAATACTCGCTCCTGATGCAAAGACTTTATTAGAATCCTGTGCAATCTTTTTTATTTGGGACTTTGTTTTTGCAAAAAACATATCAAAAAACTCATCCGGTGTTTTGCTTGCTAACGTCGCATCTTCGGTAATAACATCAACACCGTTTCCTGTATCTCGATTAGAAACTAATTGCGTATTAGGCCCAGGGTTATTTGCCACATTACAGGGGCTAGTAGCGCAACTACTATCTAATTGCTCTGCTGTATAATCCCCTATACTTTTATCAGAGGGGCGCAAATAAGTTCCATAAGCTGCACCATGAACCGCATCAACACCGCCTGCCCAGATACTAATATTACTATAACGGTTAATAATTTTGGCATTACCAAAAACACCAACACCCGCTTTACTAACAAACGGTTGCTGCGGGCTTTCTCCACCATCAAACAAATCAAATGTACCTAAACATTGGCTCATGGTACGTACCGCCGTGCCGTCATCACTGAACCCCTGAGTAACAATGATACCTTGGGTCATATTAATACCATTAAATCCACTTGGATTACTATCACAAGGGTTTGTTATCACTGCCGTTGCTGCATTATTATCATGGTCATAAGTTGTCGTATTAGCAAAATAAAAAAGCCCCGTCGTTGTTTGATCCGTCCCGGATGTTAACGTTAGTGTTGAGACTGTACCTGCGACAAAATCAACGCCTGCAGTACCATCTTGATCTAATCCACCAGCCATAAAATATGCAACACCTTGATCCATAGCTGCATTTGCGGCGGTTGTCGCCTGTATCGTTCGGTAATTAGCTGCATTAATTTTTGTTTCCATTAGCACCGTTTTGCTTGTAGAAAAAATAACCAACGTTATTCCTATAATCAACATCACTGCAATAAATAAGCTTGCGGAGCCTCGCTGTCTATCGATTCTTTTAATTTTCATAAAACACCTCTACTCTGACCTTATAAATATATTAAAACCACGCAATAACAAATTATTGAGTAAAAATTCTATCATTCCTTACTTGCACAGATCCTAAAAGGGTTTTAGTAACCACATTATCTCCCTTCACTTCTCCAGTTAGCGTGATATTTATAACGTGAGTCTCTGCCATTTGATGACCTGCAACAATACCATTACTTACGTCCGCCGCAGCAATCGCACAGGTTGTACTAAAATCTGTAATCGGAGTTAAAGAGTTATCCAAGCACCTTGTCGTTGCGATAAGGTCATTCGTTCCATCGCCATTAGAGTCAACCGGTAAAAAACTAAATTGCAATCCAGTAATCGTTACTTTATTTGTATCAACGATACCTTCCCAATTACCATCATTACAACCAATATTCGCAGTACTGCTAACCGAAAAACGCATATCAATACCCGTTCCATTCATTCTAAACCCGTAATATTCATTAAGATTTAAAATACCATCCGGTAGCTCAGGATTTGTTGCATTATCACCGTCATCAACATCGTACATATATAAAATACAGGAGTTATTTGCTTCCCCTGTTTTGTTACTTATAACAATACTCGTCGCGGCCGCCATAAAAGGATTTGTTCTAGCATCGGATCCTGTCACAGCACCCGCCCAATAACCCGCTCTTTTTATGTCATTTCCTGTCAACGCCATTACTGAATCAAGATCATAATTTAGACGACTGCCTTTAACAGTATCTGCACTACTTTTAATCGTCGTGATATACATAGATAACGTACCACCAATAACAATTAGACCCAGCACCATAGAAATCATTAATTCTATAAGTGTGAAACCTGTTTGTTTTTTTAATATCCTAACACCCATCATAGCCTCCTATAGCTTTTGTACTATCAGGACTGCAAATCCTTATGCGGCCGCTATTACTGACGATAAGCCGAGCGGCATAATGGCTAGTGCTTAAAGTAGACCCTATTGCAGTAGCAGTGCCTCGCCTAAAATCAAAAACTGTATCATCATCAGCATCTAATGTTACCCCTTGAAATTGACTACCATCCACTGTCTTAATAGCACAATCACCAGCTGTACTACAGTTACAAGACGAATTATCTTCATCAATACCATAACACCAAGAACTACCATTAATTGCTATCGATACATTTAAATTCGTACTCTGCTTAATCGCCTCAGTCCGTGCAAACATCAAATCCGACTTCAACGACTCAGCAGCTTCTTTCAACCGATTGCGCTCAATCATATCCTGAAAAGAAGGTACTGCCATCGATGCAATAATGCCCACAATCGCAATGGTGACCATTAGCTCAGTTAATGTAAAACCTGCGGTTTGTTTTTTATTCATAACCTTTTACCTTGAAGTTTTGTATCAAAGAAACTTCCTAATATATTGTCCGATATTACACTATAGTATTTTTTTATTCTGTATATTAGTTACATTTTTTTAAAATGTGACCCTATTTTTTAAATAGGCCTATGCTATGATTTAATCAATTTTCGCTTTATTTTTAGGAATTATTATATGAATACTACATTTCACAAAAAAGGCTTCACCCTTATAGAGTTAATGATTACCGTAGCTATTATTAGTATTTTAGCCAGTGTTGCTTATCCGTCTTATACTCAGTATGTATTACGTGCTAAACGTGGAGATGCAAAGGCGGCTTTATTAAGTGTTCAGTTGGCTGAAGAAAAATACAGAGCTAATAATCCAAGCTATGGCACATTAGCGCAATTAGGTTTAGATCCAATGACATCTTCAGATGGCTACTACACTATCACTATTCCTGCAGCACCTACTGGCGCAGTGTATTCAGTTACTGCAACACCTAAAAGCCCTCATGCTGATGCTTATTGCGCAACCTTAGTCATTAATCAAGATAGCGTAAAAACTGCAACAGGTACGGATTCTAATAATTGCTGGAATAAATAAATTACCCCGCCGCAAGCGAATTGAGTATTAAGGCTGAAAAAACCATAAGGCGGATTCGCATTAGCAATCCGCCTCACGCATACCATTATATATTCCGAGTCTCTAACGCCTCAATACACTCAGAAAAATCTTGATACAAGTGGTCTTCACTGACCAAATCAGGAATTAAATCAATGCCTATTAATCTGTCTTTAGGTTGTTCTTGTAAGCCGGTAAATAAAACAGTGACCTCTTTTTCTTGTAAGGCCATTACCGCATCTTCAATCACATACATACCCGATTGGTCAATATACGGCACTTTATCCATGCGTAATATCACCACATCGACTTCGGGTAATGCTCGACTCATTTCTTGAAATTTAGACGCAAAACCAAAGAAAATAGGCCCATCAAAATGTTTGATATACACCCTTTTACGAAGATTCTCACTTAAACTTTCTTCATCTATCCAACTGGTTTCTTGTGCAAACTCTCCTACCGAACCAATGGAGGATTTTTCTTCCACAATATCACTCATTTTCTTCATAAATAATAAAGAAGCTAAGACCATACCAATGGCGACCGCTTGTAATAAATCTACAAATACGGTCATACCTAAGACCACCAGCATCACCACAGCATCGGTCATCGGCACATGGAAAAGATGTTTAAGACCTTTATAATCAATAATCCCAATACCCACTGTAATTAAAATACCCGCTAAAACGGGCAAAGGAATCAAGCTGGCATAAGTCCCCGCACCCAATAAGACAAATAATAAAGCCAAGCCATGAACCACCCCTGATAATCGGGTTCTACCGCCTGAATTAATATTTACCACGGTGCGCATGGTCGCTCCCGCGCCAGGAATCCCGCCAATCGCCGCGGCTGCCATATTACCAATCCCTTGGCCAATCAATTCTTTGTTAGAATTATGCTGCGTTTTGGTCATATTATCCGCGACAATTGAAGTCAGTAAAGAATCAATCGTTCCTAAAGCCGCTAAGGTCAGCGCAGGAATAATAATCAACATCGGATGTGACCAATCCACATCCGCTAAAGTATCTAATTGTAAAGCAGGTAAACCTTCGGGAATATTACCAATAATGGCGACATCCAAGCCCATCAGCGTAGAAATAAGCGTTAATGCAATCAAGGCAACTAACGCACTGGGGATCAGCTTGGTAATGCGTGGAAAAAGATAAATAGTGGCAATCGTGGCTAAGGTTAATAACACCGCATCCAGATTAAACTGCGGTAACACTTCGGGTAAGCCTAAAAAAATATCAGTAATTTTTTTAGGCGAGCTGTAACCTAGAAAAGGGAAAAATTGCAGCACAATAATAATCACCCCAATACCACTCATAAATCCCGATACCACAGGATAGGGCATATATCGAATATACTGCCCAATCTTAAACACTCCCAAGAGGATTTGAAAAATACCCGCTAAGAGAAAAATAGCAATAATGGTTCCCATCGCAGCACTCAATCCACCATAGGTCTCAACCGCGCTCGCAATCACCACCGCAGACACCACGGTCATTGGCCCTGTTGGCCCACTGATTTGCGTCGCCGTTCCGCCAAACCAAGCCGCCAACATACCAATCACAATCGCACCATAAATGCCCGCTATCGCGCCCATTCCAGATTGAACCCCAAATGCCAATGCCAATGGCAAGGCCACTACCCCCGCCGTGACTCCTCCAAAAAAATCGCCTCGCAAATTCGAGGTATCAACTAATTTATTTACATTCATCCTTATTACTCTTTAATATCATTAACCATAAAAAAATCACGGAAAAACCAAGCTAAACTGCAAACCCTATAAAATAAAACCAGTGAACGTCTTGCTCTCCTGATTCAACACCCTACAGAGTGATAGTGATTTTAATTCCTTTGTGACTTATCCCTTTATATGCGCTACCCTTAGAGGATATTTATACAGCATTTACTATAGATTTTACCTTATCTCTCCCTATGCAATTAAACAATCATACCCTCTATTATATTTATGACCCCATGTGTAGCTGGTGCTATGCCTTTGAACGTTCATTATCTGAGATTAAACAGCAACTTCCCCCGCTGATTACCTTCCAAGGCGTTCTTGGTGGTTTAGCCGCAGACAGTCAACAAGAAATGCCTGATGACACTAAAATCATGGTACAAAACGCGTGGCGGAATATTGAACAGAGTGTGCCGCACATACAATTTAACTACGATTTCTGGACAAATAATACGCCGATACGCGCCACCTACCCTGCTTGTCGCGCTCTATTAGCGGCGGAACAGCAAGGAAAGCTCTATGCTGAGGCTTTACGCTTGCAAATTCAACAGGCTTATTACCAAGATGCTAAAAATCCCTCGTTAGACGCTATTTTATTAGCCTGTGCTGAACAAGTAGGATTGAATGTCCAACAATTTTCCAGTGATTTCTTTAGCGATGAGATAGAAGAAAAATTACAGCAACAGATTCAATTTTCCCGAGCGTTAGGCGTTAATTCCTATCCATCTTTACGTTTGGTACTCAATGAGGAAATTCATACTATTCCATTGAATTACACCCAATCCAAGCCCTCATTACAGCAAATAACTGCACTGATTAGCCAACATAAACGAAGACCGACCCGCTCTCCCTGTATTAAAAATTGTTGTTTAAACGAACAAGATTTATGTATGGGCTGCTTTCGTTTATTAGAAGAGATTACCCAGTGGGCTTATCTCTCTGAGCCAGAAAAGAAAGCCTGTTTAGAGCTGTGTAAACAAAGAGAAGTGACTTTTAAAAATTCCCCTAATAATAAAATATAATTCCATGACTCACACACTCAGCACGATTGAAATACCTGCCGCCTCAACCGCTCATTATTCTATTATTTGGCTGCATGGCTTAGGAGCCGACGGCCATGATTTTGAAGGCATTGCAATGGAATTAAAACTGGATAAAGAAGAGCAGATTCATTTTATTTTTCCCAATGCGCCGATTCAACCCGTTACCATTAACGGAGGAATGACCATGCGCTCTTGGTATGATATTCTTGAGGCCGATTTAGATAGAAAAGTGGCTGTCGATGATATTTACCAATCCTCGGAACAAATCACTGAGCTTATTCAGCAAGAAATTGTACGCGGTATTAAAGCGGAAAATATTATACTGGCGGGCTTTTCTCAAGGCGGTGTGATTGCCTTACATGCGGGCTTACGCTTTCCACAGAAATTGGCGGGTATTCTCGCGCTGTCCACGTATTTACCCACCCTAGAACAATTGAAAACAGAACGCAGTCCTGCCAATAATACAACGCCTATTTTCATGGCACATGGCACATTAGATACTGTGGTAGCTCCTTCTATTGCAAAAATAGCCTTTAAGGCGTTAAAAGCACTGGATTATCCCATTAGCTGGTATGAATATCCTATGCCCCATTCGGTCGCTGTAGAAGAAATAAACGACATTGCGCTGTTTATTAATCAGTGTTTTAAAGCTCAGTAATGATTGAGTCATTCTAATAGATCCCCGCTAAAACACTGCGGGAATGACAGTGGCCTCGACACTACGAGGATGATGAGGGACGCTTCGTCATCCCTGCAATGTTTTGAGCAGGGATCTTGCTCTAAAATCCACCCGTAGGAATGGCATAGTTCCTGTTATTTTATAAATTAAACTTCTTTAGTTTTTCCACTAAAGTGGTACGCCGCATATTTAATTTTTTTGCGGCGTGAGCCACCACACCGTTGCTCGACTCTAAAGCCTGTTTAATTAAACTAACTTCAACGGCGGCTAAATAATCTTTTAAAACAATGCCTGATTCAAGTAATTGCAAATTGTATTCTCTTACTTCATCGCCTACCATTGATTCCGCATACCGAGATAATAAGGCATCAAAATCACCAGACAACTCAAGTGGTCTAACCGATTGATTAAGTTTTTTAGGTAAATCCTGTACTTCAATTAAACCACCGGGCTTAATAATGGTTAATCGCTCAATAAGATTGGCTAATTCTCTTACATTACCCGGCCACTGATAGGTCATTAAAACTTTCAAGGCCTCTGCACTAAAATGAATGCGCTTTTCTACCGCCAATTTTTGTCGCGCAATTAAGTCTTGAATCAAAATAAGTATATCTTGCGGATGCTCACGTAAGGCAGGGACTTCAATCGGAAAAACATTCAGGCGATAAAATAAATCTTGGCGGAATAAGTCTTTATCAATCGCCGCTTCAATATCACGATGCGTTGCGGAGACTATACGCACATTGCAATGCACCGTTTCCATTCCGCCTACCCGCTCAAAGGTACGTTCTTGTAACACGCGTAATAACTTCACCTGCATCGCCAAAGGCATGTCGCCAATTTCATCTAAAAACAGCGTGCCGCCTTCTGCCATTTCAAATCGCCCTTTTCTCGTGCCGAGCGCCCCCGTAAACGCGCCTTTTTCATGGCCAAATAATTCACTTTCTAATAAATCAGCAGGAATAGCCCCGCAATTAACCGGCACAAAGGGTTTATCGCGGCGAGGTGATTCATTATGTAATGCGCGTGCCACCAACTCTTTCCCTGTCCCCGATTCACCTAAAATAAGCACCGTTGCATCCGACTGAGCCACTTGTGAGACCAAGGAGCATACCTCTTTAATCATCGGACTATCGCCTGATAAAGCACAGTTTAATTTTAAATCGTTGCGCACTAATGGCGCTTGTATTCGAGGTTGTAATAACTGAAAGCTGTCCATTAGCTCTGTATAAGTCACAGGCCACTCTTGTATTAGAGTCACTCCTTGCTGTAATACCGCAGGGATAGAGGAGGAATTGCCTTTATTGATTAATAAGATAACAGGAATATGACTTGAAACTTTAAAGAGTTTTTTCAAGGGCTTAACTTTATCAACAAGGCTATCGCCAATAAAAATAGCCAAGGTATTGTCTAATAACGAAACCTCTCTAATAATATCCTCTATTTCTAAAACAATACTTTTATATTCAAGGAATTGGATAACAGACGAAAAATGTTGCAATCTTGCTTTATCGTTATCAATTAAAATAATTCGTGGAGCCGGCATATAGAGTACGTTTCTCTTTCGTCAAAATAATGACATTATTATAATGAACAACGTATAAAATTTCCCCTAAAATTTTAAGTTAGATCAACCTCAGAAAAACAAGGTGATTATCATCCCGATTTTGAAGCGGGCTAAAAAAAAGGATTCAATCCTTTTAGCTACTAAGAATATAAAAATATCAAATGACTATCTATCTAATGTAATGTGAATTCGACTTATTTTTGCAAGCAAAAAAGGCTTTTTAAGCCCTTAAACTTGACAATGATTTTACATGATAGAGACTATAGCTAACTTAACTAACTAATTCTACTTTCTTGAATAACATACCTCTTAGTATTCTGCTTGGCCTACTGGCTTTTCTACTGGTTCTATCCGCTTTTTTTTCCAGTTCAGAAACGGCTTTAATGACACTTAACCGCTACCGGTTACAGCATTTAGTTAAAAAAGGGCATAAAAGTGCCAAAAAAGCCCAACAACTGCTTGCGCGCCCCGACCGTTTACTTGGGCTTATCTTGCTTGGCAATAATTTCGTCAATATTTTGGCTTCCTCTCTGGCTACCCTGATTGGTTTGCGCCTTATGGGTGATGAAGGTGTGGCGGTGGCGGCGGGAGTCTTAACGCTAGTGGTACTTATTTTTTCAGAAGTCGCCCCTAAAACTCTCGCGGCACTGAAGCCCGAATTGATTGCCTTTCCTGCGGCATGGGTTTACAGTCCGTTGCTCAAAATATTTTATCCCATCGTGTGGTTTGTTAATCTAATCGCTAACGGATTACTGCGTATTTTTGGCGTAAAAGCCACTGACCATAAAAGTGAATCGCTGAATAAAGAAGAACTGAAAAGCATTGTGGCAGAAACCGATTCCTTAATGCCTGAGAAATATAAAAATATTTTATTAGGCATTATTGATTTAGAAAGTGCCACGGTTGAAGATATTATGACCCCGCGTAATGAAATACACGGCATCAATATTGAAGACTCTTTAGAAGATATTATTCAGCAACTGAAAAAAAGCACCTATACACGTATCCCTATCTATAAACACAGCATTGATAGAGTGATTGGCTTTTTACATTTACGTTCTATTTTGGTACAGTTTTTTGATAAAGAAAACCTGACCAAACAAGATATTACCAATAATCTAATTCCGCCTTTCTTTATTCCAGAAAGCACCCCCTTACATAAACAAATTCAAGATTTTAAATTTGAACAAATTCGTATTGGTTTGGTGGTCGATGAGTATGGCGATGTTCAAGGCTTAGTCAGCATGGATGATTTACTGCAAGGACTCGTTGGGCAGCTGATGACCGAAGAAGCCGATGTTAAAAAACTACCGGATGACAGTTATCTAGTCAATGGCAGCGTTACCATTAGAGAACTGAACCGCATTACCCATTGGGAATTGCCCACAGAAGGCCCTAAAACCATTAATGGACTTATTATTGATTTTATGGAAACCATTCCACAAAAAGGCGTAAGCTTACTATTACACGGCCACCCTTTAGAAATTCTGAGTTGTGATAAACATTCGATTACTAAAATCAAATTTTTACCTCACCCCTAAGTAACGTCTCACTATTCACCGATAAATGCAGATGAAAGCCATCATTCCCTTAGGTCTGTTAATCGGGAATGACGGATTTTGCATTGTTTAGATGCCTGTGGATAATGATAAGTTACAACCCTAACTGTAATTTAAGGAAAGATAATGTCAGATACTGAACATAAACGAAAATTTCATCGCATCTTTTATAAAATGCCTGTTAACCTGAGTTTAGATGAACAGCAGTGGGGCTGTGAGCTGATTGATATATCCTTACACGGCTGCCTATTGCGCCTTAAAAAGCCGCTTGAAGCACAGCCGCCCGAAAAACTATATCAACTGACCTTGCATCTCTCAGAAGATAAAACCATCACCATGCACCTTAGTGTTAGCCACACTATTGATAAGGAAGTGGGCTTCAAATGTGAACACATTGATATTGACAGCATTACCGATTTGCGCCGCTTAATTGAGCTTAATTTAGGCGACAGTAAATTACTCGAAAGAGATTTACTCGCCCTTATGCACTAAATAAACACTATGGCAAAAAAAACAAGCTCCTTTGTCTGTACCGAATGCGGTGACGATACGCCGCGTTGGGCGGGTCAATGTGGCAGCTGTAAAGAATGGAACACCATTAAAGAAGTACATTTAGGCAAAGATAATTCAGCCGCTAAACGCATGGGCTATACCGGTTCTCAAAGCAAAACCCAGCTGCTTTCTGATGTAACGCTCACCCAAACCGAACGTCTTTCAACCGGTATTTCTGAATTTAACCGCGTACTAGGCGGAGGAATCGTTTCTGGCAGTGTGGTATTAATTGGTGGAACCCCTGGAGCGGGAAAAAGTACCTTACTGCTGCAAGTCATTGCTAATACCGCCGATAAAGGAGCCACGGTACTGTATGTATCAGGTGAAGAATCCTTACAACAAATTGCAGAACGCGCCATTCGATTAAGTTTACCGCTGAATAAAATTAGTATGCTCACGGAAACCTCCGTGCAACGTATTTGTGAAGTCTTGGATGATATAAAGCCCACCATTCTAGTGATTGACTCCATTCAGGTAATGCACACTGAAAATTCAGACACCACACCCGGCTCTGTTTCTCAGGTAAAAGAATCGGCAAGCTACCTCACTCAATATGCCAAGCGTAATGGTGTTTCGATTTTTATGGTTGGTCATGTGACCAAAGACCAATCCCTTGCAGGTCCTATGACTTTAAGTCATATTGTTGATACCCAACTTATTTTAGCCTCCACCGATGATGCACGTTTTCGCGTCCTGCGCGCAGATAAAAATCGCTTTGGTAGCGTAGGAGAACTTGGTTTCTTTGCCATGGACAGCACGGGCTTAAAAGAAGTTAAAAATCCATCAGCGATGTTTCTTAATCGGGCTGAAAAACCCTCTTCGGGCAGTGTGGTCACGGTTTTATGGGAAGGCACTCGTCCCTTATTAGTTGAAATTCAAGCACTGGTGACTGAATGTCAATATGGAAATCCTCGGCGTTTGGCCGTAGGCTTCGACCAGAATCGTTTAGCCATGTTGCTGGCCGTACTGACTCGCCACGGGGGCATTTTTACCGCCAGTGATGAAATTTATGCCAATGTGGTTGGCGGCATTAAAGTCACGGAAACCAGCTCCGATTTAGCCATTTTAATTAGCATTGTTTCCAGCCTAAAAAACATCATCGTGCCACACGATTGTTTTTTCTTTGGTGAATTAGGGCTTAATGGCGAAATACGCCCTGTGGCCAATGGCTACGCCCGTTTAAATGATGCCGCTAAACACGGTTTTAAACGCGCCATTATTCCTAAAGCCAATTTACCCAAAAAGCCCCCAGCAGGACTCAAGGTTTTCCCCGTCAGTGACTTATCTGAAGCCCTTGATACACTTGCTGACATCAGCTAAAAACTTTTCTCTGCTACCGCTATCTAAAGGTATAATACCCGCCAATTACAATAAAAATAATAGGCTAAACTATGTTGGAAGTAAAATACTCGTTCCGTGAAAAAGATTTAATTCATTACAATGAATTACAAATTGCTCAGTCAGAAGACTTACAGAAAAAGCTTAAAAAAAATCGATTATTTTTTCCTGGTATGTTGGTTATTTTAGGTTTGTTTTTATGGTCTTACTACAGTGATTACCGTACAGCCCTTTATGTGATTACCATTGCTATTTGCTGGGCTGTGGTCATTCCTCAAGTTATTATCCTAAGTTTTCGCCGCCAAATACTTACCAACTATACTGAGCAAGAAAAAAACGCAATGTTTGGCCAATATGAATTACGTATTGACCCTAAAGCCTTAGCCGAAAAATCGCCAAGTGGTAAACATAAAATGCTGTGGAAAAATCTACTACGCATTGAACACATTCAAGACTATCTGCATATCGTTATTGATAATGGAGCGGTATTAGTAATCCCTATCGAAACCGTTATTGAAGGCGACATCAAAGAATTTGGCCAACAAGTGAAAAAAATGATTGAACTGTACGGTTAATACGTTAAAAAAATGGGGCGCAAACCCAATAACACCTACTCAAAACCTGCGTTCCATTCTCTATCCTGTCAAAAAATACCTATCTTCAGTACCTCACGTATTGTCTCTTCTCTTTAGACCCCATCCTCTATGCTAAGTTTTAAAAATATTTCGATTCGTCGCGGCACTCGTGTGCTATTTGCCAATACCAACTTCACCTTACACAAAGGACAAAAAATCGGGATTACAGGGGCTAATGGGGCAGGAAAATCCAGCTTCTTTGCTCTATTACGCAATGAAATACAGGCAGATGAAGGCGACTTTATCATGCCTCCTTACCTAGAAGTGGCTCACGTAGCTCAAGAAACTCCTGCAACAGAACAAGAAGCCATAGAATATATTATTGATGGCGACCAAGAGCTACGCCGATTAGAGAAGGAAATTCTTAACGCAGAACAAGAGGACGATGGAGTAAAACAAGCCGAATTTTTTAGCAAAATGGATGTGATTGGTGGCTATACCGCCAAAACACGAGCCGCACGACTGATGAACGGTTTAGGCTTTAAAACCAGCCAAGAAAATCATGCCGTCAGCGCCTTTTCAGGCGGTTGGCGAATGCGCTTAAACTTAGCACAAGCTCTGATGTGTCGCTCGGATGTTTTACTCTTAGATGAGCCGACCAATCACTTGGATTTAGATGCCGTTATCTGGCTACAAGACTGGCTATGTAAATACACTGGAACCTTGCTGTTAATTTCTCATGACCGTGAATTTCTGGATACCATTACCGACCATATCGTGCATATTGAACAACAAGTAGCCACGATTTATACCGGAAATTACTCCAGCTTTGAAAAAATGCGTGCGGAAAAGCTCGCGCAACAACAATCCTCATTTGAAAAACAACAGCGCGAAATTGAGCACATACAAAGCTATATCAGTCGTTTTCGCGCCCAAGCTACCAAAGCCAAACAAGCCCAAAGCCGTATAAAATCCTTAGAACGTATGGAAATTATTGCGCAAGCGCACGTCGATTCACCTTTCTACTTTAGTTTTTCTACTCCCGAAAAACTGCCTACCCCCATGATTAAATTAGAGCAGGTGGACATAGGCTATAACGATAATCCGCCTATTTTAAAGAATGTAGATTTGTTTATTGCGCCTGGCGCACGTATCGGTTTACTAGGTCCTAATGGCGCAGGAAAATCTACCTTAATTAAAGTATTAGCTAATGAATTAGCGGCAAAGTCAGGAGAGGTACAACACGCTTCAACCCTTAAACTAGGCTACTTTGCGCAACATCAATTAGAACAATTACACTTAGACAGCAGCCCTTTATGGCATTTACAAAAAATTAACCCGAAAGCCTTGGAAAAAGACCTGAGAAATTTCTTGGGCGGTTTTAATTTTAAAGACGATAAAATATTTGACCCCATCGCTCCTTTTTCTGGAGGCGAAAAAGCGCGTTTAGTGTTAGCTTTATTGGTGTACCAAAATCCTAATCTCTTGTTATTGGATGAACCGACCAATCACTTAGATTTAGAAATGCGGCACGCATTAAGTATGGCTCTGCAAGATTATAAAGGGGCTATTATTATCATTTCTCATGATAGACACATGCTGCGTTCGGTCACTGATGAGCTGTATTTAGTGGCTAATCAAAGTGTCACACCGTTTGATGGGGACTTAGATGATTACCGTATATGGTTGAACGAGCAAAAACTCCTAACCAATAAAAGTGACACCGACAGCACTGAAACCAGTTCCTCGGTCAATAAAAAAGAGCAACGAAAAGTCGATGCAGAACGGCGTAAACGCTTAAAGCCCCTCTACGATGCTCAGAAAAAAGCCGATAAGCAGCTGGAAAAATACCATGGACAACAAAAAACCTTAGAAGAACAGTTAGCGGATAGCACTTTGTACGATGAAAATAACAAAGAAAAACTCAAGAAAATACTGATAAACAAAGCAGAAGTAGATCAAGCTCTAGAAGAAGTCGAACTCGAATGGATGGATATTAGCGAACAATTAGAAGCCGCTGAATAAAAAGTAATCATTGCCCTGTTATTGGAATTTCCTCTACAGGGCAAAAGTAACTAACTATCAAATGTATGCCATAACAAAATCATTCCCAATGCTTTTGAAGCGTTGCGATTGTTGCATCTCAGCACATAAGGATTTACCGTCTGGACGGGTATTATCTGCCATTTATAAGCAAATTTTAGTACAATTAAAAACTGTAGGGGATAATATTATCTTGAGTGCTGTATCTTTATAAAAATAGTAGGGAATTATGGGTAAAAAACTTCAAGTCATGATTGTAGATGACCAAAAATCAATTCGTGGCCTTCTTAAAAGCATTATTGAAAGCATTGGTGCGGAAGTCGTCGCCGAAGCAGAGAATGGTTTAATAGCAGTAGAATACTATAAAATACATAAACCGCATTTAGTGTTAATGGATATTAATATGCCATGTATGGATGGCGAGGAAGCTTTAACACAGATTATAAAACTAAACCCTAAAGCCTTAGTGATTATGTTGACCTCATTAGATTCTGGCGACGTCATTCAGGACTGTATTGAACTGGGTGCACGTAACTTCTTATTAAAAAGTAACCCGCCAGAGGAAATTGCCCGTGAAATTAAAGAGACATGGGCAGATTATGTGGCGGATTTAAAAGCAGATTAAAAACATGGTTGATTGCGGACACAAGAACCCCTTTGCGCACCGCTACTGCGTGGTTTGCGGAGAAGCTTTAAATCGTATTGTATGTCCACACTGTGGGCAGGTCGGCGATCCGCGTTTCTTACATTGTTCGGGATGTGGTTGTAACTTACAAGAGGCATCCGTCTCCGAGCAAGCAGTGGTGATTAAACCCACGCCCGTAACAGCTCCTGCTTCTGATGATAGTAAAGCAAATTTAAATGAATTATTGGATTTATTAGCCTTACAAGAGCAAAACAGCCAGTCAGCCAAAAAAGGTGCGAAAATGAGTCAGGCCGACATTAAAGCATTATTGAAAAAACATAAAAAATAATGTGCATACCCATGATTAATCTAGGCCTGTATGCTATTGGACTTACTTCGGATAAAAGGTGTTTACTATGCAACTCAATGACGAACTTTTAGCGCAATTTCGTAGCAAACTACAGATAGATGAAGTAGAGTTTAATAATTTAGTCAATGAAGCAGCATACGATGCGGAGCAGTTTGCTAATTTATGTATTAAAAATAGATTATTAGCACGTTATGATGCGGGGATGTTATTAGGTAATCACTTTAATTGTGCTTATATCGATTTGGAAAAAACGCTTTTTCAACCCGATATCGTGGTTAAGTTACCACAAGACATTGCCCAGAAATATCACGCGATTCCCGTGTATCAATTTGGTAGTTCTATTACTTTAGTAATGGCGAATCCTAGCCATAAGTTTGCGCAGCGAGAAATTGAGAAAATTTTAGGTGAGGTTGATTTTCTATTCTCATTTAAAGATGAAATTGACACGGCTATTGCAGTTTATTATCAAGATAATAAAGCCATCCATGATGTGTTTAAAGCCTTTGATTTGGGGATTTTAGATCGCATTACCGATGAGAAAAGCAGTGAATTATCAGAAGTAGTCACTATTTCCAACAGTATTATTATGCTGGCCTTAAAGGATGGCGCTTCTGATATTCATATAGAGCCTAAAGAGCATAGTTGTATTATTCGTTTCCGTTCTGATGGTATCCTAAAAAATCGCTTTACCCTACCGCATACTATTAGTCGTGTTTTAGTGTCACGCTACAAAGTTATTGCTAATTTAGATATTAGTGAGCGTAGAAAGCCGCAGGATGGGCGGATTTCTTTTGCAACCTCGTTAAAAAAAATTGATATTCGTGTATCCACCTTACCCAGTATTCATGGGGAAACCATGGTAATGCGTTTATTAGGCTCTTTATTTGGCAGCGTGAGTCTGGACTTGGAAAAGCTGAATATTTCACCTGAAATTCATACCGCTTTTACCGATGTTTTAGCCAAACCCAATGGATTGATTTTGGTAACAGGCCCTACGGGTTCAGGTAAATCAACCACCTTATATGCGGCGCTTAATCACATAGACTCACCCGAAAGCAAGATTTTAACGGTAGAAGATCCTGTGGAATATGAAATGTTTAATTTCACCCAAACACAGGTAAATGTCAAAGCAGGACGTACTTTTTCCGCTATTTTAAAATCTGTATTACGCCAAGATCCTGATGTAATTTTGGTGGGAGAAATTCGTGATTCAGAAACTGCTAATATTGCGGCCGAAGCCGCTTTAACAGGACATATTGTATTAAGCACACTGCATACTAATAATGCGTTGCAAGCGGTAACGCGCTTATCGGAAATGGGTGTTGCGCCGTATGTGATTGCGCCCTCTTTATCGGGTGTATTAGCACAGCGTTTACCGCGTCGTGTGTGCCAAGATTGTAAAGAGAAAGTTCAAGCGAAAGCTGAAGATTTACAATTATATTTTTCTTGGACGATTGGCACAAAATTACCCATGATATATCGCGCTAAAGGTTGTACTAAGTGTGGAGGCACAGGCTATAAAGGCCGTGTCGGTATACATGAGTATTTACATATCGACCTGAATTTTAGAGAAATGATTATTCAAGGTAAAAGTTATAATGAAATTCGCACTTATGCTTTAGCCCATGGCTACCGTGATATGCGTTTTGATGGTTTTAGAAAGGCCTTACAAGGTTTAACTACTATCGAAGAAATTGTGCGCGTGACGGCCAGTGATTAGTGCTAAATTTGGCTTAGCAGAAGGATTCGTTCGTTAATGGATTTTAATTCAACTTATTAGAATACCTGCTCTACCTCATATTTCTTAATTTTTTCAATACGATGGGTCACCGCAGAATTTACAACATAAAAAAGCATCAGTAAAATATGGGGACTTAAATGATGCTTCGGCAGCTCAAGTATTCCATCAGAAATATCCATCCCCATCTTCTTAAGCAGTTTATCCAAATTAAACTGCACTCATTCCATGACCAAAAACAACAAAGCTTGAAATCCTAATCATGGAAAATTAGCTTAATGATTACTTACCTAAATGGAGGGAATTACTTGCCTAGTGCGCTTCCGTTTCCATTCCACGGTCAAAATTAATTTCCATATACACCTCGCCACTGTCTAAATGAAAAGGAATAATAATAGTTGTATCTCCTACAGGGTGAATAATATTATGCCCTTCTCCCGATAAAACCTGCGGAGTCGCCATATCAATGTCATAACCATGTTCAGATAACACCCGCTTCGTTCCACCTGCCACCATATTAGTAATTTCTCCTGCTAAATCTTTCGCTGTCTCATCTATCTCATTCAGCTCTTCGTCTAACATTCTCTTAACTAAATCAAAAATCACTGACTTAGGAAAACTAATCGCCATACTGCCATTAATATCTGCGCCACTCAGAGGAATCATAGCACTCACATCCCCTTGCGCCACAGTTGATTTCTTAGGGACTGGCTCTCCCGTGGGCAACCCTGCGCCTAATTCAATATGCGCCATATTAGCCAATACACGCATAAATGAATCTAACAAGGCATTAATAACTAAAATATCAATACTCACAACCGTTCTTCTCCTTAATGTATTACATCTTATCTCTGTTTATTGTTAGCAAAAATCACTCACTAATCACACCACTTGAAATAACCTGATTTCGCCCTCCATCCTTTGCAAGATATAAAGCTTCATCGGCTTTTCTAACTATATTAGCACTCAGCTCATGCACGGATTGAGCTAATACCCCCTTACTTGGCTGATAACTGACACAGCCGATAGAGATAGTAACAGGGATTGTTTTTCCATCCAGCTCAATAGATAACTGCTGAATACTATCAACGATTCTCTTCGCGACACTCAGCGCCGTCTCTTCAGCCGCCCCGTCCAATAAAGTAATAAACTCCTCTCCTCCAAAGCGCGCTAAAACATCCTGTTTTCTTAATTGCATTCCTATGGTTTTCGCCACCAGAATTAATACCTTATCGCCAGCTTGATGCCCATAAACATCATTCACCTTCTTAAAAAAATCAATATCTAAAAATAAGCAGCTGAATGGAGATAAGCTGCGTTGACTGGCACTGATTTCTTCTGATAGGCGTTGCTCAAAAAACCGTCTATTATTCACCCCTGTTAAGGGATCAATAAAACTTTCATACTTTACTGCTTCATAATTTAAATTATTCTCCAAGCATACAGTAATAATCGCGGCCATATGTTCAATAAAATCGGTCGCCATCGTTGCAGAAAATCGTTGTCCGTCCAAGCTACCTAAACTTAAAACTCCTAAATGTTGCCCATGACGTATTAAAGGAATAACGGCGATACTCTCTAACGGTAATTGTTTGTCCCCAAAAAAACCTATATGTTCTGAAGCCTCATAGCTACCTAGGTAAGGTTTCATAAGCCCCCCAAAAACGTCATATAATATATGTTTATCTTCTAAAAAAATAAGCCGAGGATAACTCGAAAAATCAAACTTTGTATGCTCTAGATAATTGGTTATTTCATGAATGGTATCGGTAAAACAAAGCCCCATATAATCTAATTGAAAATAATCTTGTGCCTCTAAAATATACTCAATCATTTCAGACAAAGACTGTAAATTTAATAAATTCCACTCAAATTTCTGTAAGCGCTGCAAGGTCTGACTATTCGATTCAACACAATTCAAAACATCCTCAAGTTCCTGTTCTATCTCCATATCCTCTCCCCTTTTCTTGGTAACAGTTACCCTTGATAGCCATAAGTCACACAATGCTCACTATATTTAACGAGCAATGTCTGTTTCTATACATATCCTAAAGTCTTTGCACAAAGTAAACAGCCTAGTTTAATAGAATAAGAGTATATCAAGAAAAATAAAATGCCCTGAAAAATTTAGCACAAAAGAATTTAACCTTTAAATAAATAAGTGAACACTTTGATATACTAATAGCTAAATTTTCCGAAAAAGGAATGTCTTGTTTAATCATTCCTTATTTTCAGTATACGTTATGTCACATAAGAGTAAATAGCGTATATAATACCTTCGGAAAAATGAAAATTTACCCATTTACGGGGATTTAAAAAGGCTATAACCAATTGATTTATATAAATCAAAAGTTGTCATTTTTGGTGTGAATAAAAATTGATGAAGGTATTAGTATAAAATTAAGTTTACTTCAAAGAGAATTATGAAAGCAAAAATTTTATCAATGAGTGTTGCTCTGTTATTAAGTGGTTGTGCTAACACAATGGATCAGAAAATTTCTGATATTCAAAGTGAGTTAGACCGCGTAAAAACAGAAAATAATCAGCTCCACGCGGAAGTAACTAAATCTAATGCGGAATTAAAACAATTTTCTGCAAATTCTACACAACTAAACCAAAATGAGGATTTATTACCCCCTAATGCAAAAAAAGGCGAGTGTTATGCGCGCTTATTAATGCCTGCAGTGTATCGTACAGAAACGAAAGAAGCTTTAAAGCAACAATCCAGTTACCGACTAGCCGTTGTCCCCGCAACGTATAAATGGATTAACAAAGAAGTTTTAATCAAAGAAGCATCTGAAGTGGCTAGATTAATTCCTGCGCGTTATGTATGGAAAACCCAAAGTATCTTGGAAAAAGAAGCCCATACGCATTTAAAAGTAATACCTGCTGTCTATAAAAATAATTCAGAAAAAGTACTGATTAAACCGGCTTATACTAAATGGAAGAAAGGACGCGGCCCCGTCGAAAAGATAAATAATAGCACTGGGGAAATTATGTGTTTAATTGAAGTCCCTGCTGAATATAAAACAATCTCCTCAAAAGTGATGATTTCTGAAGCCCGTACTGAATCAGAGACACAGCCTGCTATTTACAAAAAAGTAAAACAACGCATCATGCTTGAAGGCCCTAGAATGGTTAAAGATACCATTCCTGCTGAATACCAAACCATTAAAGTAAAAACTATTGCTCAGCCTGCAAAAACTACACGTATTGAAATTCCAGCAAAATATGAAACAGTAACTGAGACTATTAAAGTGGCTGATAGCTTTACGGAATGGCGTAATATTTTATGTGAAACTAATACAACGCCTGATATTGTGACACGCTTACAAAAAGCATTACTTGCGGAAGGTTTTAAACCGGGTGCAATTGATGGTGTTATTGGTTCAGAAACAATGAGTGCAATCACTAAATATCAGACAAAGAATAATTTAGCGGTAGGTCAACTGACTTTAGAAACGCTACAATTTTTACGTGTTGATTATTAGAGTATTTTACCATTTCTGATAATTTTAAAGTCTTAAGCAGGGGCACTCAGGCATACAGTTATTTTGTTAAGGAAGATAACGTAACCGAGAGCCATCATGCCAGTAGAAGGCTTTATACAGAGCTTTTAATCTAGGGTTTCAGCCTAAATTGGTCGGTAACAAGGTAAAAACGATTTGGCAGTATTTTCTTAATCATTAGCAGCACTGATCCCCTAATATAGGCTCAAGAGCTCATTTTGTTAAGCAAAGAGTATTGGAAAACTAAGTTACCCTTATTGAGTTCCGGGCTGCATTTTTTCTAGCTTAAAGAATCAGAATACTATTTTTTCATTTATAATGTCAGCATGTATCATATCAACGCAGAAATTAGGTTAATTTCTGTAAAAAACAATATCTTATGAAAATACTGAACGTTTATTTTAAAAACATTAATTCTCTGGAAGGTGAAAACCGCATTGATTTTGATAAAACCCCGCTTTCAGATGCAGGTGTTTTTGCGATTACAGGGGTTAATGGCTCAGGAAAATCCAGTATTTTAGATGCAATGACTTTAGCTTTATATGGCGAAACCTTTCGCTTTAATAAGCCTGCCGAAAACGTCATGACCCAACACACCTCGGGCTGTTTCTCACAAGTTGATTTTTTAGTTGAAGGACAGCGTTATCGCTCCAGTTGGCAAGCTAAAAAACACACCTCTGGCTCTTTAGAACCCATCACTATGCGTTTAACACAGCTAGATGATGAGGCAGAGCTGATACTAGAAACCGAGCCGCACAAAGTCTTAACGAAAATCATACAATTAACCGGCATGGACTTTCGCCGTTTTACCCGCTCTATTATCTTAGAACAAGGGGATTTTTCCGCGTTTCTTATGGCTTTAGATGCCGAACGGTTGGATATTTTAGAGCGTATTATTAGCCATGATATTTATGCTGATTATAAACAAGAAATTCAAATCCATATCCAACAAGCACAAGCTGCTTTAGATGCTTTACAAAGCCGTTTAGCGAATATTGATTTAATGAGTGAAGCGCAATACGAAAGCGTAACGCTTGATTTAGCCGACCAACAAGCAAGACTTGCTGAATTAAAACAAGAACAGCTCGATTTAACTCAATTACAAAACAGCTTACAAGCCGTTGAGCGGTTACAACAGGAAATCACTCAAGCCGAGCAAAGTCAGGCGCAAGATACACAGAATTTAGAAAGCCTGAATAAAGAATTATCTCAACTTGCAGAGACAGATGCAGCCCTTCTCTTTAAAGCAGACATTCAAGCCTTAGCGCAGCACTCCACTCAAATAGAATCCGAACAACAGCAAGCAATCACACTGCAGCAAGCGGCTCAAACGCTCAGCGATCAATTACATGAAAAACAATTAAGCGCAGACTACTTAGCCCAATTACAGCCTTCTGAAGGCGGCTTACGTCAACAAAAGATTCGGGAACTTAGCCAAACCCTTAGTCATGAAAAATCACAGATGGAAGTGATCTTTTCCCGTTTAAATCAATTAGAAACCCAAGTACCTGTAAAACAAAAAGCACTACTTGAAGTAGAAAACTGGCTGACTGCCCATCAAAAACAGCACAGCTTAGTGGATAATATGCCCGAAGTGGGCAGTTTAAAAAATAAACGCCAACATATTATAAATCTACAGAAAAAATTAAAATCCTTCAATAAAGAACACCGTAATAAATCCTCTGCTTCCACAAAAAATCAATCCGATATTGGAAAAATCAAGAAGAGTATTGCGGAAGCTAATAAATCATTAGCTCAATTAAACCGTGAACTCGAACATATCGCTAATGGCCACAGCTTAGAAGAAACCATTGCCCTGCAAAGCGAACAAGCACAACGTTTAACCGATTTTATTGAATTAAGAGACCTTGCCAAAGTCTATCGAAAATTTGTGCGTAAAGGCTTTTCTAAACGCTTTGAAGGGGTGAATAAAACCCAACTTGATCAACGTTTAGATGCCAAATACAGTGAAATTGATGCCGCGAAAAATATTCAATCCATCTTAGAAAAAGCCGTTTATCGAGAAGCCTTAAAAACAAAACTCACTGAAGATAGACAGCAATTAGAAGATGGCGTTGATTGCTCTTTATGTGGCGCTAAAGTACACCCTTATGCACATCGCGCCCCTGAAATTCATAATTCGCAACAAGCTTTAGCCGACCAAAATAAGATATTAAAAAAACTACAAACCGATGCAAAGCGCATTACTCAAGAAATCACCGCATATACCACCTTTACAGATAAAAATCAGCAACACTCCGAACGTATTAACCGTGTCCAAACCGAATGGGTGTCTCTCGCATCCCGTTTAAATACCCTAAATACTGAGCTAGGTATTGGACAATTTAGAATCATGCGCAGCTATATCCGCCATGAAAAATCCACACTCAAAGAGATTCAAGGCTTAGTAAAACGCTACCGCGCCAAAGCTAAAGAAATTGCTAAAACAGAAACGTGGATTGTTAAAAAAGAAAACGTTTTACAAAAACGAGAGGCTAGACAAACACAGCTCGATACTCAAGGCAAAGACCGCCCACAAGAAATGGTCTTGCTAGACGAAGATTTAACTCAAGCGGTGCAAGAGGAAAATTTACTATCTCAACACATCGTCTTACAGCTTAAAGAACTGGAAGAAGACCTGCCTAGCTTTGGCAAAGAAGATGCGTTATACGATCGCCTTAGCCAACAGCGACAAAACTACCAATCTTATGAGTTAAAACAAACGGCACTTGAAAAAGAAATCACTCAAATCACAGGTGACTTAGAAAAAAGCCGCGAACAACTGAATACTATAGATGAGCAAGTCAGTCAGACCGCCCATGCACTGAGCCAAGAAGAAAATGCGGCACTGTATTTCTCTAGCGTCGATAAACAAACGCAGTTCAGCGCACAAGAATTAAAAATAGAGCAATTAAACAGCCAGCTCACACAAACCACACAAAGCTTATTACAGGCTGTAAACGCAGCATCGTATCAAAGTATTGAGCAAGTCCAATCGCTGATTGCTTTACATGAAACTCAAGCGGATAAAATTGCCTTACAACAACAACTGCAAGAACGCATCACACAGCAGCCTAAGCAATTAGCACAATTACAACAGCAACAAGAAGCCGAACCTGCTTACCAACATAACAGCGAATCGGTTGAATCAATACACATTAAACTACGTGAAAAAACCGTACAAATAGAGATTATTCAATCAGAAACGAGTACATTAGAACAACGCATTACTTTACAAAAAAGCGTATTAGCCAATAATGCTCAACTGCTTAATGAAATTGAAACACAAACCAAGGTACTCACTCAAGCAAACACCGCTCAACAGGCGATGGAAACAGAATCTGAAATTCAATTTAGACAACGTGTGCAATCGGATATTATTCAAAAATTACTCACACTGGCCAATAACTTCTTAAATAAAATGAATGGCCGCTATCAGGTACAACGTAGCGAAAGTGAGACTGGTTTAGCTCTTAGTGTGATTGACAGTAAACAAAATAATAGCTTACGTGCCATTAAATCCTTATCTGGGGGAGAATTGTTTGTACTCAGCTTGGCGATGGCCTTAAGCCTATCTGAAATCGCGAATAATGGCCGAGCGGTAGATTCTTTATTTATTGATGAGGGCTTTGGAAATTTAGATGCCGATGCCCTATACATGGTTATTAGTACCTTGGAAAACCTAAAAACTCAAGGCAAAAGCATTGGTATCATTTCTCATGTAGACGGCGTTAAACAACGTATTAAAACACAACTGGAACTGATAAAAAATTCCAATGGCACCAGCCGTCTTGCATTGCACGCTATTTAAACCAACCTAAATAGGTCCCCTCTCCTCCAGGAGAGGGCTGGGGTGAGGAGAATAAAATAGCTCTTATTCTTTCTCCACCCTTCTCCGGTAGGAGAAGGTTTCTAATTTTACCTTAAGTTTTAAACCTGAGAAACCTGTGCCTGCTCGAAAGTAGCCATATTTTGATGTAATAAACACGCAGATTGCAATAATGGTAATGCAACTGCCGCTCCACTGCCCTCGCCTAAACGCATATTCAAATGCAATAAAGGTTCAACTTTCAGCGCCTGTAAAATAGCTTGATGCCCTTTTTCTTGCGACTGATGCGAAAAAATAAGCCACGGCTTTACATTAGGGTTTAAACGCACAGCTACTAAGGCAGCCACACTGCAAATAAAACCATCCACTAATATAGGTAATTTCTGCTGAGCAGCAGCAATATACGCCCCAACCATGGCCGCTATCTCAAAGCCGCCAAAATACTGTAAGCTACTCAAAGGGTCTCTCGCAATATCTTCGTATTTATTTAAGGCTTGCTGAATAATTAAAGCCTTTTCCTGAATTCTTTCCTCTTCTAGCCCTGTTCCCGCACCCGTTAATCTAGCCGCATTCAACTCCAACAAATGACAAGCCACCGCCGTTGCACTGCTAGTATTAGCAATACCCATTTCACCAATAATCAATAATTGACTGTGTTTTTTAAGTGCGCGTTGTACTGCCTGTTGCCCAGATAAACAGGCTTTAGCTAATTGCTCCTCAGTCATCGCTGCTTGCTCCAGAAAATTCGCCGTACCCAGCGCTATTTTCTGATGCACAATATCTAAATCATGCAAATCCTGAGCCACCCCCACATCAATAACCTCTAAATGCGCGCCATACTGTTCAGCCAATACATTAATCGCGGCTCCGCCGCGTACAAAATTTCTCACCATCTCTGCCGTCACCGATTGTGGAAAAGCAGAGACACCCGCCCCAGCTATTCCATGGTCAGCAGCAAAAATACTTATCCAAGTTCTATCAACTCTCGGCGTAGCAGTGGCTTGTAACGAAGCCAATTGAATCGCCAAACCTTCTAAAGCCCCTAAAGACCCTGCTGGCTTGGTGAGCTGTTTCTGTCGGGCAACCGCCGCTAAAAGATAACGCTGGTCGGGGGAAGGAATATCGCGTGTTAACCAATCCATATTATTGTTTTAGGGCTTGAGCCAGCCCAGCCGTCACTAAAGTAACATGTGAACACTGCTGTGCAAGGCGTTGATGTAAAAATCCCGCTTCATCAACAAAGCGGCGACTCATGGGGTCCATAGGGGTAATGCCTAAACCTACCTGATTGCTCACCAAAGCGACATCCGTTTCTATTTGTCTGAGTTCTGATAATAACGCTTGTTTCTGCTGTAGAAAAATATCTTCCTGATACACGCCTTGCGTATCAAATAAAATATTCGAAAGCCATAAGGTTAAGCAATCCACCAAAATAAAATACCGCTCATTGTTATACTCGGCCAACACATCCGCCAAAGCAATAGGCTCTTCTACTGTCAGCCAATACCGCGAGCGCCCTTCTCGATGCTTCGCAATACGCTGGCGCATCTCTTCATCACCCGCGGTGCCAGTGGCAATATACACCACTTCTTTGTTACTTTGTTGCGCACATTGTTCTGCATAGCCACTTTTACCAGAACGCGCACCGCCTAAAATAAGGTGCTGCATTATTCACCCTCCTTTAAACGTACCGCTAACACATCACAGGGCGCATGATGCAAAACCCCATTAGCGGTTGAACCTAATAATAAGGCTAAACCATGCCGCCCATGTGACCCCATCACAATTAAATCCACTTGCTGATCTTCGGCCGTGGCGACAATTTCTAACGCCGCACGACCCATTTCTAAATACTGCGATTCCGCAGGAATATTAAGCGCCTGCCCTAATTCCTCTAATCTCTTCTTTGCAGATTCGAGTAACAAAGCATTCAAATCCATATCAAAAGGAATAATCGGGCCATAAGTAACATCGGTAATCGGTAAATTATCAATAATATGAATCACACTCAGGCGAGCCTGATGTTGCTGTGCTAACTGCTGCGCTTTTTCAGAAACGGCTTGCCCGTGTTCTGAAAAATCAGCAGCTAATAAAATATGTTGGTAATTATTCATAGAAAGCTCCTAAAATCATAGGTCAGATACTATGAAAACTAACAGAAAAGGAATTTAACGTCTAGGTTAAAATTATCTTATCTTTAACTTATTGATTTTATTGCCTATAAATTTAAGACCGCTTACCCTGAGCTTGGAGTCATAGTTCAATAATTCTGTCATTTATTTTGTCGCGTGAATTATAATTTGTAACGGTGACTTAAAGCTCAATTGGCGGGAAATTTTATGGTGTAAGACCGCGGCTTGCATAAAGTTACCTCAAATAATCGTGTCGGCTAGAAAATTGAATTAATCCTCAATGATAAAAGGTAGCATTAATTGATAGCCCTTATTCCGGTATGAACGGATTGGATTAAAGTTGATATTCTGCTTATTTTTTAATTTTACTCGTAACCGATACAGTAATACCTCTAAACGATTTTTCTCAAAGTTTAACCATTGTTCATCAATGGCTTTAACCATCTCTTGAGCAGAGACTGATGTTGTTAGGTTTTCTATCAGTAAGGCAAGAATATTAGATTCACGCCATGTTAAAGTAATTGTTTCGCCAGAAGGCGAAAATACCAGTTGTTTGTGGGTGGATAGCTTCCATGATGGCATGACGATACTTTCTTGAACAGGTTTAATGCGCCTCATCACTGAATTAATCATGGCTGACAGTTCACTATAATTAACGGGCTTCGTTAAATAAGCATCGGCAACATCAAGCCCAGAAATACGCTGTTCAATGTGACTGAGTGCGGTTACAAAAATAATACCAATATGTTTATTGATCGGGCTACTGCTTAAGCGATGCGCTATGGCCTTGCCATCTTCACCGGGTAGCATCCAATCTAATATCACCAAGTCTGCGGCTTCATTGTCCATTAATTCATCAAATTCGGACGCATTTAAAGCTCCCTGACAGTCGTGTTCAGTCTGATTAATCCACTGAACGGTATCATTTAATAATAAATTATTATCTTCAACCACATATATTAATCCCATTACGATTCAGCCTTTATTGAGGAGATAACTGGCAATAACAGGCTAATTGATATTTTCCAACCTTTGTCCGTTGCAATGGCTTGGCTGCGTATTTGACCGTGATGAGCATCTACTATTTTAGTGACTAAATATAAACCTAAACCAAAACCCTTGATATTCGATTGATTAGGCATACGAAAATATTTTTCAAACCATTTTGAAAGATCAGGTTTATCCGATGAAATATAATGATTGCTGACGGTCACTAAGGTGCTGTTATGAGCTTGTTCACTGATGGTTTCCACCTGTAGAGAAATTTCAGAGTCTTTGGGACTATATTTGACGGCGTTAACCACAAGAGTACTGAGTGCCATATAGAATAAATGTGGGTCGAGTGTGGCCAGAAGATGGCTGGGGATATCACTATGATAATGACCGTGGCTAGGCATAACCCGCTGCAAAAGGGACTCAATAAAAGGTGCTAATGAAATAAGCTTGAGTTCAGGTTGTAGCGGTTCATTATCTATTCGTTCAGCCGCCAGCGTATTTTCTAATAATTCATTTAAATGTGCGACAGATAATTGAATTTGATGATGGCGCTGTGCAATGGAACTATCAACGGCCGATAAATTTATCATTTGAATAGCGCTATCAATCTCAGCCAAAGGCGTTCTAAACTCATGTGTCACCATAGTTAAAAAGGTGGATTGATTTTGGCGTTGCTGTTTTTCCCTTATGACCATTTTTTCAATTTTTTGGTTTAAAATACGTAGCTGATGATTACGATAGATTAAAAAAGCCATAAGCAGAAACACTCCCACTAGATACTCCAGAAGAATTAGGAAGTTAGCTTTAAAAGTTCCCAATAATCCACCGTGAGATTTATAAATAAATCCATTAAGTATATTGTCGTTTTGTATCTGACCTAAAGTTTTATAAGCAGCTACAATTCTTCTCCAGCGTTCAGGATTCATATGCCCAACTTCAATCAAGTTGTTTACCAATAAGTTATTCATCATCTGTGCTTCAAACAGCAATTGCCTCCGTTCTAAGCCTTCCCCGTATTTTTTCAATATCAGATCAATAACCTCATCTTGATGCTCCATCGCATATGACCAGCCTTTCATACTAGCAGCTCGAAAAGCCTCTACTTGTTCTGGGTTGCTATTAATTTGATCTTCAGTGGTGAACAGATTATCCCCATAAAAATCGATACCCGCTTCACGTGGCGTAAATTCTTTGAAAAAGAAACCCTGCTGATTCAGAAGGTAAGGTTCATTGCTGGAATAAGCTGAAATTGCATCTACATTACCTTGAATTAGATCACTTACATCATAGCTATGATCAATAATTTGAATTTGTTCGAGGGGGATTCCCATTTTTTTTAAGTAGGCAAGCAATTCGGATGAATTAGGTTCAATCATCACACGTTTGCCTATCAAGTCTTTTATAGAGCCAATTTGTTTATCTCCTCTGGTAATTAGAATGGCTGATGAATGCTGAAAAACGACATTAAGAACAACAACTGGCTTTCCGTTTTGCCTATCTACTAACAAAGACGAATTTCCAACCCCATACTGAGCTCTACCGTTAACAACCTCCTCAACAGGATTGATTCTAGGCGATGCGGCACGAATATCGACATCTAAGCCTGCATCATTATAATAACCAAGTTCTTGTGCCGCATAATAACCAGCAAATTGAAAAGCATGCTTCCATTTAAGTTGTAAAACGATTTTTTCTTGGGAAAAACCTATCGATAGGTGATGTGCCAATACTTTTCTGGATACAATATTATCGACAGCTAGACTCCCCTGCTTATTAATATCCGCTGTTAACAAGAGCAAGTCATTGTTATTTGGTACAGAAATAACAGCTTGAGCAGAAACTAAAGGTAAAAATAGGAAGGATATAAAAAATAGAATAATAGGCATATTGTTCGATTATAACCACAAAGTTAACTTAAGCAGTGAAAGTGACAGCTTTGGTCAGTTTCAGACTCAATATTTGAAGTATTATGCAATCATAGCTCACACACTTATTGTTTACGTTTTTCGTAGCCAGTTTTGACTTTAATTGAATGGTTATACCTGTATGCGATATTTTATAAGGGAATTTTTTCACAACAAGGTCCGGAACTATTATTCTGTACACTTAAATTTTATAGGTCATTAATCTTTATGAATAACCCCACTTTTTTATTTTTAACTACTCGCCGAACGTGTCTTTATGCACTGCCCTTGCTTCTTCTGAGTGCCTGTGGAGGGGATGATAAGCCAGAAACGCCCGCCCCTATTGCCAATGAAATCATTGTAGAAAATGCAGAGGCGAATAATCAACTTAATGATACTGGCATCACAGTAAGTGTCCAAACCGCTGGAACTGTTAATACTAGCTGTATTGGTAATGATACTGAAGTACAAGATTGTACGGTGGGACGAGATGCGCAGGCCAATATCTTAAATAAAAAAGGCTCAGGGACGGCTGGGTTTGATTTCACTAAACTTAATGCCGATGGTGTTGCATTAGCAAAGGATGCAATTGATTGGTCTTGTGTTAAAGACAATCAGACTGGGCTTATTTGGGAAGTGAAAAAAGACAGTGAGCTACATACCAAACAAGATGTTTATAACTGGTATGCCAGTGATGTGAATAACACCGGCCCTTATGGGTTAGAAAATAATGAGGAAGCTCAATGTTTTGGCTATGATGCGAATCAATCTGACAGTTACTGCAATACGCAAGCTTATGTGGCACGAGTGAATGCAGCAAAACTATGTGGTGCTGAAAATTGGCGATTACCAAAACGTGATGAGCTGATCAACTTAGTTGATTATGGTCAAGTCAATGCGCCTGCTATTGATATAACCTATTTTCCAAACACACAAAATCAAGCCTATTGGAGTGACTCACTCTCTGTCCGCACGACACATCATATTTGGAGTGTTAATTTCACCCAAGGTCAGGTATCAGATACCCCTGATTTGATTATCGAGTCAATTCTCGATCCACAGATTAAAAAGCCTGTACGTCTCGTACGCGGATAAAAGGAATATAAATCATGATGATGAAAAAAAATACAGTGGTACTGTCTCTGTTGCTGGTGGGCTTAGGTTTTAATAACGCGAGTTACAGTCAGAACTGTACTAATTATCAATCCACCACGCCAAGTGTTGATTTTACTGATAACGCAGACGGTACGATTAGCCATCAACCTACTGGCTTAATGTGGAAAGTGTGTTCAGAAGGGCAAACGTATACCAATGGCAGCTGTGAAAATCCAGCCCTCCCTTTTAAATGGACAGAGGCTCTCGCACAAGTTAATACCGTCAATACTGAAGGATATGCGGGCTATAACGATTGGCGACTACCGAATATTAAAGAACTCAATGCATTGGTGGAACTGTCTTGTTTTGACCCAGCGATCAATGCCGACTTATTTCCCAATACTGTCGCTGCACGCTATGCGTCATCATCACCTAGGGTAAAAGCATTGACCAGTCTTGAGTCTGATATGGCTTGGGTGGTTAATTTCAAAGATGGCAGCCTACCGAATAGTGGCGATCTAAGCCCTCTTTACCAAGGCGAATACTTGCGCTTACTACGCAACTAAACCCCCGCCAATAACCTAAATAATATTAATGCTAACCAAGGACGGTGGCTGTAGAGAGAAAATACCATGAATCAATCTAGCTTTGAAAAAATAATCCTTTTAGCTACGGGCTCATTATCGGGACAAGACTTTCGAAATGAGTTGCAACGTCAATATCTACAAGGATACGACTGGAAAATAATCTCAGCAGCAATTGATAATTACCTACAGGAAACAATACCAGCAACGCCAGAGGCGATCAAAGCCCAGCTGCAACGAATTACTCAGGAAGATACCGCCTTCGATCTGGATAGCGTCAACATTAATTACGCGGCACTGGCCACACATACCGAGGCACTGCCTTGGACAGCTTTAATCACTAATATTGTCACCACAGCAGAAGACAGTGCAAATGATAGCAATAGCTCACCGATTACCATCACTCAGCATTTAAGCACTTGGGTTGAACAGATTGAAAGTCCGGTATTAGTCGAAACAGTTGAGACGCGAGCACTTGATATAAATCCAAGTGTAACAACAACGGAGCCGGTCAGTGAAGCCAATACCAGCGTCATTGATACGGCCAGTATTCAACAGTTTTTAGGACAAAGTGAACTACAGCATCTCACCCCTGAATTTTCTAATGCATTAATTCAAAAAATCATCATCCTAGCCACTGGAGCCCCTGGCTCTGTTGCAATACGCGAACAACTGCAACACTTAATGCAGCAAGACGCAGGCTGGGATACGATATCAACTGTGATTGATAACCATATTCAACAACAAGCGTTGCAACACAGTGAGGGTGTGTATGGGGTTATGCAAGGCTTGATGGGCAATGCTTTTGACCTTTCGCTTTCATTAGAAAATGCAACCGAGTTAACCGATAATTTTATCGCCAACGGGGTGAATACCTGGTCTAAAATCTTTGCTTTTATCAGCAGTGAAGTAGACGGCGAGCTAGGACTTAAACTAGACAACCGAGCCGAGGCAGGCGATACCTTTACCGATGCATTGATTAGCAGCGAAAAAAGCAGTGATTATTCAGGTTCTCAAACGGTGAATGCGGCAAAAGAATGGCTGAAAGGCGTAGGGATTTCAAATGATTCCTTTGTCGCAGCACAAGCCTCAGTAGAAAATCTCATGGCCCGTTTTGTAGAAGGAAATATACAAGGCACTGTAATTGATGGCTATATTGCAAATGCGACGGTCTTTATAGATAGCAATGGCGATGGCATTCAAAATGCAGGTGAGATTAGTACCACCACCGATGCACAAGGTAATTTTGTCTTTACGGGAGATCTGCCAGCAGGGCAAATTGTCAGTAGTGGCGGAACAGACATTGCAACGGGCCAGCCGTTTACCGGCACCTTAACGGCTCCATCAGGCGCTAGTACCATTACCCCTTTTACCACACTGGCCAATGACCTTGTAAAAAGCGGGCGAGCGACAGATATTGACAGTGCAGAAACGATATTATTTGAAGCCTTTAATATTCCGCGTGTTGATTTATCCACCTTTGATCCGATAGGCACTGCCCTTGATGGACTCTCAACCGTAGAAGCCAAAAACATAGCGATCAAACTGCAAGCCGCCACCTCGCAAGTAATGAATGTACTCGCAGTTTCCAGTGCGTTAATAGAAGCTCAAGATCCTACTGTAAGCAATGTTCAATCAGCGATTACCGACACCTTATTAAACACATTAGTTGCCGCTAATGAAAATAATGAAACCGTTGATCTTAGCAATAAACAAACATTGACAGAGATTATTACCAATTCAGCGACAGAAGCAGGTATTACAGAAAATATACAGGCAGCGGCAGTACAATCGGCAAATATACTGAATGATGTCAATGGACGCACACAGGCGGCCGTTGAAGATATAACAAATAACGGACAAACAACACAGACGGCCTTATCAGACATATTTAAGCTGCAAACGCTAACACAAACCGATATTACGCCAGCCATTACCACAAGCATCACTGAGGAAAATGGTAATTTAAATCAACTTGTTAATGATTTTACAGGCAGTAATTTAACCAATGTAGTGGATACAGTAGAAGCAGGGTTATTGGATAGCTTAACCAATACCAATGATGGTAGTACTATCACTAATGGCGGCGATGCTATTCCAGAACCCACAGAAGCTCCAACAGAAGCGCCAACAGAAGTCGATGCCAGCGGTACCTTTGTCGGCGGCCCAGTGATCACCGGTCACGGCCTCACCGTTACCGCCTACGACCCGATAGGCAACCTTATTAATACTGGCAAGGTAAATGACGACGGTACCTTCACCATCAAAGTTAAATCCTATCGTGGTGCCCTGCTTATTCGGGTCGTGGACGAGAACGAAGCACCCGATTACATGGATGAAGGTACCACAGCCGCTAAGGATCTCACCACTGATATGCGTGCTATCACCGTTGCCGATAGCCGTAAAATCACTATTAACATCAACCCACTGACTGAACTAGCAGTACGTGCTATGGGGTTGGCTGGTGGAGATAATAGTACATCAATCATCGATATGAGCAGCCTGACCGAGGATAATATCAATGCCGCCAACACTAGAGTTGCGACCTTGTTTGGCTTGGGCGATATCGACCTCACCACTGCATCCGCTGAACCATCACTAAATGCCGATGGTACCACCAACACCAGTGTCAATGCCTATGGTGAATCCTTAGCAGTAGTTTCTGCTATGGAAGTAAGTGAAGCGAGTGATACTAGTACCATACTTTATCTGCTTCTCAATGGTGCAGGAGAGAACGGTTTTGATGATAGCACCAAAACCAAACTCGGTGAGACTGCAAAGAATGTACTGCCCGACACCGCAGACTTTTATGACCGTATAAACTATACTCCAGTTGCTGCTGATACCACTGCACCAACTGCTAATTTTACTGCCGCAACTGACGATGTAGGGGGTATTACTGGCACACTAACAACAGGTGATAGCACAGACGATACGACTTTGGTGTTATCAGGTACTAATGAATCGGGAGCAACCGTTAATATTTATAATGGCTCCACGCTTTTAGCGGCGGCTACTGTTAGCGGAACCGACTGGAGTTATACAGTAACTATCGCAGATGCAACGACCTATGAATTTAATGTTAAAGAAACAGATGCGGCAGGCAATGAAAGTGCAGCCACCAGTAATTTTACAGTGATAGGTGATTTAACTGCCGATGCAGCACCCACCATTACCGCCGTCTCCACCGATGATTTACTTAATGCCACTGAAGAGACTGCAGGCTTTAACTTAGTCGGAACAGGTGTCGCAGGTTCAACCGTCACAGTGACCGGTGCCACCTTCGCCGGTGGTAATACAGCAGTCGTTCAAACAGATGGCTCTTGGACAATGGCGGTAGCCACGGGTGAATTACCCGCCAATGCCGCCACCACCTTATCCGCTACGCAAACCGATGGTGCGGGTAATACCAGTGCGGCAGGCACGCGAACACTGACTACTGATTTAATTGCCGATGCAGCACCCACCATTACCGCCGTCTCCACCGATGATTTACTTAATGCCACTGAAGAGACTGCAGGCTTTAACTTAGTCGGAACAGGTGAAATTGGAGCGACCATCACAGTAACCGGTGCCACCTTCGCCGGTGGCAATACGGCAGTCGTTCAAGCAGATGGCTCTTGGTCAATGGCGGTAGCCACGGGTGAATTAACCGCCAATGCCACCACCACCTTATCCGCTACGCAAACCGATGGTGCGGGTAATACCAGTGCGGCAGGCACGCGAACACTGACTACTGATTTAATTGCCGATGCAGCACCCACCATTACCGCCGTCTCCACCGATGATTT
>Ga0209292_1000147_pt1 | contig 99927 bp, 84 predicted proteins | sample GOMGulsemesocosm_2_FD_184634 | JGI IMG/M metagenome (GOLD analysis project Ga0209292, IMG submission 184634) | Methane-oxidizing microbial communities from mesocosms in the Gulf of Mexico - GOM9C Gulf of Mexico (SPAdes) (version 2) | ecosystem: Environmental > Aquatic > Marine > Cold seeps... | reverse complement strand
GATATCTATGCAGAAAATGCTGCAGACTTAACAGTTGCTACAGGCGTTTCTGTAAGTGGGGGGGCAGATTTCGAAGCACTCGGCACTGCAACAGTGGGTACAGTGGAATTAACGGATACAGTTGATACAGTTACCGCAACCCTCTCAACCTTAACAACGGAAATTTCTGAAGAGGGTGGCAGTATTACTTATGTAGTGACTTTAAGTAGTGATGGGGTTGGAGATATTGATCCTGATACTGATTTAGTTTTTACCTTAGCAAATGGTGAAGAAGTAACGATTAAAACAGGTGAAACAGAAGGTTCGGTAATTAAAACCTATACTAATGCTGAAATTACCAACCAAGAAAATGTTGTTAATAGTATTGAAAGTTTTACTGGTGGTGTTGAATATGAGAATTTATTGCCTACTGGAAATACTAAAGTTGATGTTAATTATATGCCAACATTAGAACTAGATTCAGCTGTGCAAAGTGATGCTTTGTTAGTAACACAAAGTACAGCAATAGGCAGTATGAATATTGATTATGGGGAAGATGGCGCAGGGACTTTTGGTATTAGTTATAATGGTGGTTTAGGAGATATTACTACAACGTCTAGTAATGGTGTTACTACATTAACATCTGCTAGTTGGACATTAACAATTGATGAAATGTCTGGCGATTATGTTTTTACTCAAATAGGATCTTATATTCATGATGCTAATTTAGATATAGCTTCTGCTGTAGTGCAAGTAACTATCACAGATGTTGATGGGGATTATGCAATACAGCCATTAACACTTACGATTAATGATGATGGACCATCATTTTTAAATACAACGGATACAAATAATAATGATATTGTTAATATTACGGTAACTAACCCTGATATAGATACAACTCATACTGAGCAGTTTACAGATTTTGATTATGGAGAAGATGGTTTTTTATCTGCAACTTTATCGGATTTAACTGGCAATGTAGAAATTGTATCAACTAGTAGTGATAGTATAGTTCTCGGTTTAAAGGATGCTGGTGGGGTGAGTGCTGCAACATTGACTATTAATGCGGATGGTACTGATACACTTGAAGTTTTACATCGTGTATCTTCAGTTGAAACTGATGATTTACTTACTGGAGATGTTAATGCTTCAGGACCTAACCTTGAAAAGACAATTGATAGCTCTATTTCTGGTTTAACAGTTACTATTACCGGAAGTGATGGTAATGGAGTTACTGATGAAGCTGATGATGAGGTTAATCCGAGTACTCAAGGTTGGGCTGTTAAGGACAATCAAGTTGATTTAAATGAGTCATTAACTTTTTCTTTTAATAATATAGTTCAAAATTTTAGTTTTGTAGTTGATGGATTTACTGGAGGAATTAATGATTCAGATGGAGATTCAATAGCAGATGTAGGTTTAACTATTACAGTTTCCTATATTGATGATTTAGGTGTGTCTGGGGTTCAAAATTTTAATATAAATGCTTCGTCAGGTGAATCTATTCAGGTTAAGAATTTATCAGGTTATGGTGATAATTTGGGAACACACTATTCAAATATTAATGCTATTACTATTCTTAGTAATAATACACAAGATAGTAATGATGGCTTTAGAGTTAATAATGTTTCAGTTGCTAAAGAGTCTACAATTGCACCTGATGATCTTGATTATAGTTTTAAATTAAATTTAACTGATAATGATCAAGATTCTATTAGTCAAGATTTCTCTATACATCTTGACGGAGGAGAGTCAACTACTCTTTATGAAAATAGTAGTAGTGAGGTAGTTATTAATAATGGCATATTTATTGATGGTATTGTTGAAGGGATGCAATATATGACTACATCTGGAATATCAGGCTTAACAGCTGAAAATGGAGGATTTAATTATCAAGATGGAGATAGCGTTACATTTAGTATTGGTGGGGTTGTAATTGGTATAGCAACAGCTGGAGATTTAGCAAGTGGCAAAGTGTTTTTACAAGACCTAGCAAATATATCAAGAACAGATTTAAATGATGAATATCTTGAAAATATGGCTGTATTTCTTCAATCTCTAGATGATGATAATAATGCTGATAATGGAATTATTATAAGTCAGGAGGATCATGATGCTTTAGCTAACTTTAGTCTTGATTTAAGAACAGCTTCTGAAGAAGAAGTTGAAGCTTTAATTGAAAGTGTTGGTGGAACTTATGTCAACGAAGAAGATGCGATGATACACGTTAAAAAGATGTTAATTGAGAATAAAGGTTTGGCGGAAAGTGAAGTTTTTGATGAGCATATTGATGATAGTCTTGCTGAAAATGAAGCTGCATTATTAGCTGAAGAAGCCTTAGTTGATGATGAATCTCTTGAAGAAGCAGAGGTAGTCGAAGAAGAAACTGTGGTTGAAGCGGTTGTTGACGCTGAAGCTCTTGAAGAAACCGAGGTAATCGAAGAAGAAACTGTGGTTGAAGCGGTTGTTGACGCTGAAGCTCTTGAAGAAACCGAGGAGGTAGTCGAAGAAGAAACTGTGGTTGAAGCGATTGTTGAAGCTGATGTGGTCGAAGAAGAAACTGATTCTAAACCTGAAGAAGTTATTGAAAATAATCCAATAATTGGTGAGGATGAAGGTGATTTATTTGCAGTAGCCACAACAGAGTTTGTAGCTAAGGATGATGAGACTAATGCTGCTAATGAGTCGGATGAATCTGAATCATTAAATGCTAGTGATCTAATTGGAGACGATAGTGATGATTCATTAGATGCCATACTCCCTGAAACTGTTAGTGAAAGTGATGGCGCTGATAGTTTAGAGAGTGAAGTAACAAGTGAGAATGAAGAATCTATTCCTGAATCAACATTTGCTCCAGGGTCAGATATAAATCTTGATACTTTGATTGCGACAGTAATAGTTGATGATGTTTAATTTTCAAATTAAATCTCTTCGGGGTCTATTCCCCGCAGCTTGCTGCGAATAGGTAAAGTGTTGCGATGGAAATCTATGGTTTTCGGGCAACTCTTCTTAATACCCCGTCCGCTTGCGGCGGGGTAGTTTATTTTTAAATTAAAGCACCTTCGGGTGCTTTTTTTATGTCTGAATTTCAATGAGCGTGTAAAAATGAAAAGAATTTTTGTATCGATTGCGAGTTATCGTGACCCTGAATGTCAGTGGACAGTGAAGGATTTATTTGAAAAGGCAAAATATCCAGAGCGGATTTTTGTGGGGATTTGTTGGCAGTTTATTGCTGAAGAGGATGGTGCTTTTTTTGAAGTAGAAACTCGACCTGAACAAGTTAGGCGGATTGATTTTGATGCTTTAGAATCTAAAGGGGCTTGTTGGGCAAAGGTGCAGGCGATGAGTTTATGGCAGGGGGAGGAGTATATTTTAAATATCGATAGCCATATGCGTTTTGCTCAAAATTGGGATGAGCAAATGATTGATATGTTGGCGATGTGTCCATCTGAAAAAACACTCTTATCAACCTATCCTGCCATTTATAACCCACCCAATACTTTAACGCCTTCAACGCCTCAATTAGTGGTAAAAGAGTTTAATGAAACTTCTAAGGTGTTACATTTACGTTCTTATAATAGGATACTGACAGCACCAAAACGCAATGCGTTTGTTGCGGGCGGTTTTATTTTTGCCAAATCGGAGTTATTTGAGCAAATCCCATGGGATCCGAATATTTATTTTTATGGTGAAGAAATTACTTTTGCATTACGAGCATGGACGCACGGTTGGGATTGTTATACGCCGCATTTATGCTCAATTTTTCATTATTATGGGCGTAAAGAAGAATCGAAACATTCCAGTGATAATAAGAAATGGTTTGAGATTGATAAAAAATCAAAACAGCGGGTCTTGCATATTATGGGGACTGAATGTAGGGAGGATATTGTGATTGAAGATAAATTTCAATTAGGTATGCTGCGAACGATACAAGAATTTCAGCTATTTTCAGGGGTTAATTTTGAGCAATTAAGTTTTACCGAGGCGGCTAGCCTGGGTTCGGTTAATTTGAGTGATAGCCTTAGTTAACTTGAATCGAGATAGGTCTTATTTAAAAAATTGCGCTATTTCCATATCCTTAACTCAGATTAATTTAAAAAATACTGTTTATGGTTATAGCCTATTTAGATAACTGATGTTACGCAGAGCAAGGAATAAGTAATACCTTCCTATTTTTAAGTCCTCTCCAAAGGGCATAGATATCTACACTATTTTTTTTCTAAAAATAAACTCATTATAAAGAGAGCTCTCATTCTTAATCGATTACCATTCTAAGCGTTTATTGTTCTTTATTTGGAACAATACAACACCCCTCACCCAGGAGAGGGCTTTAAAAGCACTGCGTAACATCAGTTAGATAAGCACAGGTATTTAGCAGGGGAGGCTCATTTAATGAAATTCCTGCTAAGAGCGGGCAGGAATGATAAGCTACTTTCTGCTATTCTAGTATTTAGATAATATCAGCGTATTTTCAATATCTCATCTTTTGAATGTTAGTTATTTAATCAATAGGTAAATTTTTATGTCACTTTCCAAGCAACTCTTAATACTGATCTCTGCTTTATTCCTAATGATTTTTAGTGTCAATTTCATATTGAGCTTTAATAATATTAAAGGGTATTTAGAGGGTGAAGCAGCCATTCATGCGCAAGATACAGCTACTTCTCTTGGTTTGTCTTTAAGCCCTTATATGATAGATGAAACCGATCCGATTATAGAGACAACGATGAATGCTATTTTTGATATGGGGTATTATCAAGAAATTAAGCTGGTCAATGTTGAGAATCAGCCGCTGGTTGTTTTGCGCAATGAGCAGAAGATAGAAGGGGTACCTGATTGGTTTATGAATGTGGTTTCGATGGAAAGTGCAGTGTCGACTAGTGAGATTAGTTCGGGTTGGAACATTGCTGGGGTTTTATCGGTCAGTCTTAATCCAGGGTATGCGTATTTAAAGCTCTACGAACAAGTATTAAGCAGCTTTTATTATTCTTTAGGCTCTTTTATTTTTTCTATTAGTTTGTTGTTACTTGTTTTGCGTATTACTTTATCCCCTTTGAAAAAAATTGACCAAATGGCATTAACGATTGCTTCGGGGAAATTTGAAATAATTGATAAACTGCCGTGGACCACAGAAGTTAGAAATGTCACCACGTCGATGAATATGATGTCGACTAAGATTGAAGGCGTGATTAATAATTTAAACAGTAAATTAAATGGTATTGGTAAAAAATTACAGCAAGATGATTTAACGGGCTTGAGTAAAAAATCAAGTTTTGAAGTGGAAATGAAAAGATTATTTATGACAGATACAGAGGCGGATGCGTTTATTTTCTTAATTAAAATTGATGCCTTGGGGATGCTGGTTAAAGAATTAGGGAATGAATCAATTGATTTATTTATTAAGGATTTTTCGGCTGTATTGAAGGAAGCTTCAGAGCAGGTAGATGAAGGAAAAGTATCTGTGTATCGTTTTTTTGGTTCTGAGTTTTGTTTATTAATACAAGAGGTCAAGCTGGAAAAAGTTGAGCAGGTAGCTAAATTTTTAAGTGAATCATTTGCTGGTGTTGCTGAAAAATATAAGAAAAAAGATATTGCTCATATTGGGGTCGCTTATTATGATCCACTGGGAACCTCGGCGAGTATTTTATTGGCGGCCAACGAGGCTTATGAGCAGGCACAACTGGTTGGTTCTAATGCCTATTATATTCGTCAAGGGAAAGACCAAGCAAAAGATATAGCGGAATGGAAGTCCTTAGTGTTTGATATTGTAGATACACAAAGTTATAAATTGTCTTATATCGGCCAGATAGAAGGTTTTCATTCGGGTCGTGTGTTAATGGAAGAGGCTTTTATACAGGCTTACGATAAGAATGATGACCTTATTTCAATCGGAACGTTTATTTCAATTGCGGAGAAATACGCCAAAATTATTGATTTAGATAAAGGGGTCACAGAAAAGGTAGTGGATTATATTAAGATGCATGAGTTATCGTATGCGGTTGCCATTAATTTATCGACACGAACCATTAAAAACAGCGATTTCCGTAATTGGTTAGGGCAATTATTACAGCAAAATCAAGCGATTTCACAGCAGTTAGTATTCACTATTTCTTCGTATGCGGTTGCTAAAGAGGTGGGGGCTTATAAAGAATTTATTGATTTTATTCATTCACTGAATGCAAAAGTGATGATTAAGCGTTTTGAAACTGAATCGATGTCTCCTGAAGTGGCTAAAACCTTAAAGCCTGATTATATTCGTTTAGCACGAGATATTGGTAATGGAGTGGCTAATGAAGAGGGTAAGAGGATATTTATTGAAACCATGCAAGGCATTGGCGAGCTATTAGATATTCGTATTTTGGCAGAAAATATACGTTCAGAAGAAGATTATAAGGTGATTAAGAGTATTGGGCTGGAAGGCGCAAGTCGATAGGATTGAATGAATTGTAAGTAAACAAGTCTTATAGTTTATAGGAGAAAATCGGATGCGATATATCAGAGGCCATAGTAAAAAGTACTTGAGCGTTACCCGTTACTTTGTAGTTGGAATGGCGCTGTTTTTTATGCTGTCTGTTTCTGCGCAGCTTAATATTAGCGCTATTTTATTATCTAAGATTGAGAAAAAATACGGTGGCGATGCGGTCACCAGAATTCATCAATGGCAAGCCTTAATGAAATCAGCTAAACACTTACCTGAGAAAGAAAAATTACGTCAGGTGAATGATTTTTTTAATCGCCGTATTGAGTTTGTTGATGATATTTATCTGTGGGGGGTAAAAGATTATTGGGCAACCCCAATTGAATTTTTAGCGAGAGGAGCGGGAGATTGTGAGGATTATTCCATTGCTAAATATTTTACTTTGAAAGAGCTGGGGGTTTCTGAAAAGAAAATTCGGATTACTTATGTTAAAGCCTTAAAATTAAAGCAAGCTCATATGGTATTAACCTATTTTGTTACCCCTCGTGCGGTGCCTGTTGTTTTAGATAATTTGATTCCCAGTATAAAATCGGCGACAAAACGTAAAGATTTACTGCCTGTTTATAGTTTTAATGGTTCGGGTTTATGGCTAGCCAAATCAAGAGGTAGCGGTAAAAAAGTAGGCAGTTCCAGTCGCTTAAATATGTGGGAAGATTTAAAAGCTCGAATGCTCAGTAATGATTTATAAACAGCGTAAGTAAGAAACGAATTTAGTGACCGTATATAACCGCATCCAGCTTATTTTTATGCAGTTGGGTAATGATATTATCAGCGGTTCTAATGGTATTGTAAGGCCCCATTTTTACTCTGAACCATGTAGAGCCTTTGACGTTTGCTGGTTCAATAATAGGACTCAGCCCCATTAATAAGAGACGTATTTTAAGTTTATTGGCTTCTGCTTGTGTACGATACGAGGCGACTTGTATGGTATATTTAGCCCCTTTTTTTGTTTTTCCTATACGTTCAGCGCGTTTATAGATTTTTATTTTATGGTCGGGAATAATAAATTCGGCTGTAGGCAGTGAGGTATAAAACTCATAAGTGGCTTTAGGCTCTTCTTCTACTATTACTTGCTCTTTTTTCGCGACCTTTTTTGGGGTCTCTAGTGCTTGTGTTTTAGGTGTAGCCTTGGAGGGTTGTTGTACTATTTCTTTGCTACTATTTTTTTGTACTGGTGGGTGCAGTAAAGGGTACTGTATTTTTATGGGCGTTGACCTTGAGTGCTGTGGATTTTTGGCCTGTGCACTGTTCGGAGAAAGCTGGGTATTGGATGGCGGGGCTTGTGGTGACTCACTGTCACTCAAGCTATAAAGCAGCCCCACAAAGCTAACCAGCATAACAATTGAGCCTATCGTCTGTAGGCTGGGGTTTTTATATATTTTGGGTTTTATCTTTCCCCGTCTATTTTTTACTTGGGGTGCTGATTGACGTTGAGGCGCATTTTTATGGGCGTTTTTGGGTAAATCAGCACGGTGCTTATAGTCTCGGCCCATTACATCGTTTCAGGTGTATGAATTTTTAATAAACTTAAGCCGTTAGATAGCACTTGTTTTGTTGCTTCAATTAAATTAAGTCGTGCATTACATAATGAGGCATCGTCCATAATAAACGGGTGTGCATTATAGTAGGAGTGAAAATCCGCTGCGAGTTCTCGTAAATAATTAATAAGCAAATGCGGTTCATATTGTACCGCCGCTTTCTCTAGCACTTCAGGATAACGATTAAGTTGACTGAGTAATTGTGTTTCTTGGCTTTCGGTTAATAAAGTAAGATTTTCCGTTCCTAATGCGATATTGCGCGCGATGGATTTTTCATCTAATTGTCTGAAGACACTGCAAATACGGGCATAAGCGTATTGAACATAGAAGACTGGATTTTCATTGGTTCTTGACGTGGCTAATTTTAAATCAAAATCCATGTGTTGTTCGGATTTACGCATCATATAAAAGAAGCGAGCGGCATCTTGTCCAATTTCTTGGCGTAATTGACGTAAAGTCACGAATGAGCCTGAACGGGTGGACATTTGTACTTGCTCATCACCGCGGTATAAGACGGCAAATTGTACCAGTAACACCTTTAATTTTTCGGTGTCAGCGCCCAGTGCTTGCATAGCGGCTTTAACACGAGGAATATAACCGTGATGATCGGCTCCCCAGATATTAATAATCTGATCAAAACCACGATCTAATTTATTCATGTGGTAGGCAATATCCGAGGCAAAATAAGTGCTTTGCCCATTATCTCGAACAACAACACGGTCTTTTTCATCGCCTAATTGACTGGATGCAAACCAAGTTGCCCCGTCTTTTTCATACAGATGTCCTGCTTGGCGTAAACGCTCTAAGGCTTTATCAATTGAGCCATCATCCATGAGTTGTCGTTCAGAAAACCATTGTTGGTAATCAATGCCAAATTCCCCTAAATCTTGGCGAATATCATTGAGAATATCAGTTAAACCACTTTGAAAAATAGTTTGATAGAGGTTGTCGCCTAATAAGGTTTTAGCACGTTGAATAAGCGCATCAATATGCTGTTCTTTATCACCGCCTTCTGGCTCATCTGCTGGTATATCTTCAAAGACTAGGGCGATGGGGTGTCGGTATTCGTTACCAGATTCTTGATGAATCTCGGCGGCAATATCTCGAATATAAGCGCCTTTATAGCCATTGATGGGGAAGGTGAAGACTTCGCCGCAGGCTTCAAGGTAACGTAACCAGATGCTAGTGGCGAGAATATCCATTTGGCGACCGGCATCATTAACATAATATTCACGCTGAACATCAAACCCGACTGCGGCTAATAAATCGGCTACAGCAGAGCCATAAGCCGCTCCGCGTCCATGCCCAACATGAAGAGGGCCTGTTGGGTTAGCAGAAACAAATTCCACTTGAACTTTTTTATGTTGACCTATTTCACTTAGGCCAAAGGCACTTCCTAAGTTCTGAATAGTATTGATAATACCGAATTGCGCTTGAGGATTGATAAAGAAATTAATAAATCCAGGCCCTGCAATATTAATTTTAAGCACATTATTATTGCTAGGAATAGCGGCTACTAATTTTTCTGCTAATTCTCGAGGATTCATTTTTGCAGGCTTTGCAAGCATGAGTGCTAAATTACTGGCAAAGTCTCCATGTTGTTGATCGCGAGCGCGTTCAATAACAATATTGGGCGTTAGTGTGTTTTCTAAAATAGACTCTTTTTTTAAAGCGTCAACAGCGAGTAATAAAAGAGATTCTAAGGTTTGTTTCATGCGAATAAATAAGCCAAAAATGAATGCAATAACGGGATATTATCTCTTAAAATGCTAGATTAAGATAGCTAAAGCGCAGAGAATTTATACATCTTGTGATGTATTTTCTCGTTTGCTTAAGACTCTTTTTTAGGCCAATTAGAATAAGGATTCTGTGATAGTTGGTTATTGTAGTATCGAATCTCGGTGGTGACTTCTTTACCGAGCCAATGGGGCTTTTCAAAGAGTTCATCTTCATGAGATAGTTCAATTTCAGCAACAATCAGCCCTGCATTTTCCCCTTTAAACTCATCAATCTCCCAAGTATGAGGTCCTACTTTAACTAAGTGACGGGTTTTTTCTACTAGAGGGGTGTGACAGAGCGTATTTAATAATTCATGAGCATCTGAGCTAGGAATGTCGTATTCATATTCTTGTCTTTTTGCCCCGATAGTGGCACTTTTAATATTAATTTTCGCACTGGTATCACTGACACGTACTCTAACTGAGCTGTGGGCATCGCTATTAAGGTAACCTTGTCGGTAAGCGATGGATTGGTGAGTTAAGGCCCTCCAAAGCGTGTTAGTGAGTAAAAACTTACGTTCGATTTCAATGGCCATAGAGAGCCCTTTTAAAATAGATAAAATAGACTTTCAGTGTAACATTGGAAGGAGAATTAGTTATACGATTTCCTTAATTGATGAACGGTTTGATGGTTGGTATACTAAGACAGAAAAGGTAATTAAAGCCCCTTTAATATATTTATTGACTCATGGGTATAGGGAAGGTTCCGCGTAGTAAAACTTAAAACTAGATAAGCTATTTTATGACGGTCAAGCGAAGTAAAAGAAATAAATATCAGGCGCACGCCTTAATTGTGGATGATAACAGTGTTAATCAATTGGTTGCTCGTAGTATGTTGGCTAAGTTTGGTGTAACAGCTGATGTAGTGAACGATGGGCAATGTGCGGTTAATATCCTAAAAGATTCAGCCTATGATATTGTGTTTATGGATTGTCAAATGCCCGTGATGGATGGTTATGAAGCGACTTTGTATATTAGGGATAGTAAGAACGATGTACTAAATCATAAAATTCCTATTGTTGCGATGACAGCGAGTACTATGCCTGAAGATAAGGCGCGTTGTTTAGAGTGTGGTATGGATGATTTTATACCTAAACCGATTGATATTCATAAGCTGGATGATGTTTTAGCTGAATGGGTTGCTAAGGTAAAGGAAGAAGAAAAAATTACTGAAGAGGTACTTTCCGTGGAGCAGGGTAAGGAGATTTTTAACAAAGAAGCATTAAGCGAGCGTTTAATGGGTGATAGCAGCTTAATAGCTATGATTACTCAAGCCTTTCTGGAGGATATGCCTTTGCAGATTGAGCAGTTAAATAAACAGCTTGAATTAAATGAACTGGATGCGGTAATAAAACTGTTTCATAAAATAAAAGGAGCCGCGGCTAATGTTGGAGGGACGGCATTAATGGAGATTGCTTTAGAGTTAGAGTTAACCGGAAAGGCTGGAGATATAGAGAAAGTAAGAGAAAAAGCAGGGCAGTTAGAGCAACAATTTGAGCTACTGAAAGCAATGATGTTAAAGGTGGATGCGTGAAACTATTGGCTGTTGATGATGATCGTACCTCGAGAACGATTATTGATTTTATGGCGCAAAAATGGGGCTATGAAGTAGTTTTAGCAGAAGATGGTGAAGCGGCTTGGGATATTTTACAGCAAGCAGATGCGCCCTTACTGATGTTAATTGATTGGGAGATGCCAAAGCTGGATGGTTTAGGCTTATGTCGTCGAATACGCGAGCATGAAAGCAGTAGTAACTCTCCGTTTCTTATTTTACTCACAGGACGAAGTTCTAAGGATGATGTGGTTCAAGGGTTAGAGGCAGGAGCCAATGATTATATTTGTAAACCCTTTGATGCTGCTGAGTTGCAAGCGCGATTAAACGTCGGACGAAAAATTCTAGGTTTACAATTAGAATTAAAAAATGCGCAAGATATTATGATGCATGAGCGCGAGGTGATTGAAAATATTATCTTAAAAATGCAAAAATCAAAAGACTTTTCCAGTCAAAGTTTAAGAATGTTAAATTCTCCTGTGGAAAAAACATCAGGAGATATCGTGTTATCTGCACTGTCTGAAGATGGTAAGCAATATATTATGTTAGGAGATTTTACCGGACATGGTATTGTTGCAGCACTGGGTGGCCCTGTTGTAACCGATATATTTTATGCGATGGCCAGTAAGTCCCATGCTTTATCTGAAATTGTGATGGAAATGAACACTCAACTGCAGAATAAATTACCGACTGGTTTATTTATGGGTGGGGTTTTTATGGTACTCAGTAAAGACAGGCGTGAACTGTCTTTATGGAACTGCGGTATGTCTGACGTGTTGATTTATCGCGATACTGAATTACATACACGCTATCGCTCTAGCTTTCTGGCGTTAGGGATTATTGAGCAAGATTTTAGTGAATATATGACTATTTCGCTGGAACAGGGCGACCGTATCTATGCGTATTCCGATGGAATTACTGAAAGTATTAATGAACAAGGGCAGGAATTCGGTCAAGATAGATTGGAACATATACTGCATGAGTTATTGTTAAAGTGTAAGGGCATTGATTTTTTAGAGAATGCAGAGCTTAATTTTCGAGGAGAAATGCATCAAATGGATGATATTACCTTAGTTGAGCTAACGTCTGAATAACATCAGCTCTGTTTTGAGTCGTTTAGTGTTTTGTTGTTGAATGAGCATATCCTGTAGGATTAGCAAAAATTTGTGCGACATCCACGTTATCAAAGCGGTATTTTGAGCTACAAAATTCACACTCCGCAACAATTTCTTCCTGCTCAACTAACAACTCTTCTACGGCTGCTTTGCCTAAAGATAATAAAGTTGCAGACAGCTTTTCATTCGAGCACTGGCACTGAAATTGAACGGTTTCTGGCTCAAATAAGCGTAATTTTTCTTCATGAAACAGCCGATGCAGCATCTCTTCACAAGGCAGTGTTAATAATTCTTCTTGAGTCACTGTGTTGGCTAGGGCTTCAATATGTTGCCACTGCTGTTCAGTCTCTATTTTATTTTCCGTGGGTAATTCTTGGATGAATAAACCCGCCGCATGATTTTCATCTGCAAATAACCAGAGTCGTGTTTTCAGTTGTTCTGATTGTGTGAAATAATTTTCAATCGCTGTTTCTATTTTATCGCCGATTAAAGGTACAATCCCTTGGTAAGGTTCGCCTTTTTCAGGTTTTATGGTAATCACCATTTGTCCATCGCCCATTAATTGGCTAAATCCTTTTTCTGTTGCTTGATTATCACATCGTGCCCAGCCGCGAATATGCTGCTTATGGCTACTGTGTGCCACAAGAGAGTTAAGTGCGCCATTACCTTGGACTTGTAATATAAGATTGCCTTCAAATTTAATGGTGGCTGAAAGTAACGTAACAGCGGCTAAGGCTTCACCCAGTTGTTCAATAACGGCTTCAGGGTACGCATGATTCTTTTTAGCGGCTTGCCAGCTATCGGTTAAATTAACCCATTCACCTCGAATGGCTAAATCATCAAATAAAAAGCGACGTAATATATCTTTGGTGTTCATAAGCAGCAAGGAGGGTATCAATAAAAGAGAGGGGGGAGTTTTGTCGATAGGCAGAGCATTTTATGTAAAAAATTCTCTGCCTATCTGATAATCGCTGGTAACGCGTTGGTGTTAGAGCTTAATCGTGGTTACAGCCTTCGCCATGAATATGACCTTGCTCTAATTCTGCTTCAGTAGCTGAACGAATTTCAGTGACTTCTACTTCAAAAGTAAGTTGCTCGCCGGCTAAAGGATGATTGCCATCAATAGTGACTTGATCGTCTTTAATTTCTGTGATGGTCACAACAGCAGGGCCAGTACTGGAATCTGCTTGGAATTGCATGCCCACTTCTAGGTTATCAACGCCTTGGAACATTTCTTTGCTAACCGTTTGAATTTGCTCTTCATTACGTTCGCCGTAAGCGTCTTCAGGCTCAATAGTCACTGTAAGTTTATCGCCTACTGAAGAATCATTCAGTGCTTTTTCAAGCCCTGGGATAATATTACCTTGGCCATGTATGTAGGTTAAGGGCTCAGCACCAATAGAGCTATCAAGTTGTTCGCCTGATTTATTAGTGAGTGTGTAATGAATAGAAACAACAGGATTTTCAGTATTTTTCATAATTAAGAAAGTTGAGGTTGAGTTAAGAGTCGTCACTTATCGCGGCAAGCTCAGTTAAAGCACTTAATAAATGATTAAAATGTGCTAATGAATCAGTTCTAGCGGTTGCATGGGCAATTTTTCGCCCTGTACGCGCTGTCTTATCATAGAGGTGGAGATGAACTTGCGATAATTCAAGTAATTTTTTGTTTTCAGGAACGCCCCCAATAAAATTTTGCATGGCGGCATAGCCCAAAGAATGGGTTGAACCTAAAGGCAAGTTGGTAATGGCGCGCAAATGGTTTTCAAATTGGCTGGTTTCGGAGCCTTCAATAGTCCAATGGCCTGAATTATGCACGCGAGGCGCAAATTCATTTGCAATAAGGCTATCGCCTACAACAAAAAGTTCTAATGCTAAAGTACCGACATAATCTAAAGCCTGCAATAAGGTGTTAATAACCGTTTCGGCTTGGGTTTGTAATGGGTCGTTTAGCGTATTTTTGGCTAAGCGTAGAATACCTTTTTCATGGGTATTTTCAGATAATGGATAATAAACAATATCTCCTGCTACATTGCGACTCGCAATAATGGATACTTCGCGCTCAAATGGCACAAATCCTTCAACCACGCAGGGTGTATTTTTAACCGCTTCCCATGCGGCGGGTAATTCGGTTGCCTTTTTTAACACCACTTGTCCTTTGCCATCATAGCCAAGGCGGCGGGTTTTTAAAATAGCAGGATAGCCTATTGTAGGCATGGCTTGCTGTAGCTCTTCTAAGCTAGAAACCGCTTGGAAAGGAGCGGTTTCGATGCCAATACCGCGTAAAAAAGTTTTTTCTGTGATTCTATCTTGACCCACAGATAAGGCTTTGGCTGAAGGGTAAACAGGTGTTTTTTCATTGAGAGAATCAATGATTTCAACGGGTACATTCTCGAACTCATAGGTAATGATGTCCGATTCTTCAGCTAACTGAGCCAGTAACTGAGGATCGGTATAATCACCGATAAGGTGCTTACCTAAATCCGCCGCACAGGCTATCGGGGTTGGGTCTAAAAAGATAAAGGAAAAGCCGAGTGGTTTACCTGCAAGTGCAAGCATTCGAGCTAATTGTCCCGCGCCTAAAATACCAATAACCATTAAGCAAGCTCCCGCGGGTCGGCATTGGCTAATACAGTATCCGTTTGCGCTTGGCGGAAAGCATTTAAGGGCGCTTTAAATTCTGGATGCTTATTGGCAATAATAGCCGCTGCGAGCAGGGCTGCATTGATTGCTCCAGCCTTACCAATGGCTAAGGTTCCGACAGGAATCCCTGCAGGCATTTGCGCGATAGACAGTAAAGAATCCATGCCATTCAGTGCTTTGGATTGCACAGGCACGCCTAATACAGGAAGTGCCGTTTTAGCCGCTGTCATGCCAGGTAAGTGCGCCGCACCGCCTGCTCCCGCAATGATAACTTCTAAACCTTTAGATTCCGCTGTTTCAGCATAGCTAAACAGTTTATCAGGCGTACGGTGAGCTGATACAACATCCACTTCAAATGGAATGCCTAATTGCTCAAGTTTTTCAGCTGCAGAAATCATGGTGTCCCAATCCGATGTTGAACCCATGATAATACCGACTAATGCAGTCATTTATTGCTCCTTACGGAAGGTGTGGTTTATTAAATAAAGGTTAAACCAACACATTACTATTCGTTAGAAAACCCTAAATTTTACCAGTTTTTAGTTATTTTTAAACCAATTAATTAAACGGAACGGTTTTATTTTTGTACCCACGTTCCACCATCTTGATACCACCAGCCTGATTGGGCGTGTTTAACCCAACTTCTAGTAAACGTGGCTTTAATTTGTGCATGCCATTCAGGGTGTCCATTCGCATTGGCAATCGCAGTATACAGGCTTTCACGGTCATTATTTTCAGCCGTAATCAATTTATTAACAGTATTGCGTATTTTTAAAGGAACCTTGCCATGAGGACTTAAAAGCCCATGAACATTAATACCTAGCACCCCTTGCGTATAATAGCTTTTTAAAGCAGGGAATCGGGCTTTCATGCCCGCTCTAATTTTACGAATAACAGAGCTATCAACGGATAGATTGGCTTCAGCATGGGCTGAGGAAATAATCAGCGATAAACCTGTATCAATGGCTCGAAAGACACTGACTTTCCATTCGGGTAAGGATCGATGGCTATTGTGTGCTTGCGGGGAAATATCTTGATTTTCTTGAATGCCTTTGATGATTTCATCGGCCACTTTTTCGGTGGCCGCGGCAGGAAAATAGATATTAATGGTGACACAGGCGGTTAAAAGTAAAAAACCAATTAAAGGGATTTTTTTCATAATGTGTTCTCCTGAAAATTAAAAAGGAAGGGTTAAGGTTCAACGACCATATTGTTTGCTGTGATACGCTTTAGCCTATTCACTAAAGTAGTCCAATTAACGCGGGTATTAAAACCAATAATATCAATACTAGGGATACCACCGCCTTTAATTAAATAATAGCCTTCGCGTGCCGCAGAGGCACCTGTCATTTGACAGACCCCCTGATGTAAATAACAGCCTATGCCCAGCCTATCATAGCCAAAATCATCAAACCAGCTTAATACACCCCGAGAAATTACATCTGCAGCACTGCTGCCGCCTAAGCTGGCAATGTTCCGTACCGCACGATGACTGATTTTATGCACTGAGCTGTCTTCTTCTGGAGTGCCAAGCCATGCGTAAAAGCCAATAGGCTGCCAATTTTCTAAATAGACATTATGCGCAAAACCCGATAAACGCCCTTGAATTCGCCCCACAGGAAATTTTTTGGTGACTTCATTGAGGTCAAGATTTTCAAATTCTAAATCAATATAAAATTGAGAGAAGTCGGTTAATAAACCTGACGCGGCTAATTGGCTAATACGAATTTCACCATCAAATAACTGCATTTTCAAGCCCCCCTCTAAAGTCAGCTTTTTCTGCTGATAACTGACAGAAGGGATATAGCCACTGAGAGTACCACTAAGAGTATTTTGCCAGTGCAGGGCTTCGGATAGTTTGCTGAGAGAAAGTTGCTCTAAGCGTGCGCGTAATGTAACGGCACTTTCATCGTCTGGGTTGGATTTAAAATGAAATTTCTCAATGCTCAGGGTGCCATCTAATAGGCCGAGACGCGCGGGTTTTAGCAGTTGTAATTGCTGTGCCGCCAAAGAGAAATCTAACTGAGTGGCCGCAAAAGGAATATCTTTTATATTAAGTGTCTGCCAATGTAAATTAGAGGCTTGTTTATCTTCCCAAAGACGATTCCAATACAGTGTGCCGCCTAATTGTTCTATGCTTAGATTTTGTTGTTGGCTTGCTACGTGGAGATTATTAAAATTCAGGTGCGCTTGATGCAGAGCCTGATTTTCGATGGCTAATATTGCGGATAAACTGCCTTGAAGGATTATATCTTGAAAGGGTTTTCCTTCCAAAAACGGTGCGATATATATGCTAGAAATGGCGGCTAAATTATCAGCATAAAATTGAATATTAGCCTGTTGCAGCATCAAGGAATCTTGATAGAAAATGACCGCCTGCGCTTTAGCATGGGCAATGCTTTGGTGGTTTAGTTGGGCAGAGCTTAAGTTGATTTTTTTGTGGATAGTATCTAAGCTTCCCGCGGCTGTTAAGCTAATAGGCTGTTTTTTTTGAATCTCTAAATAAACAGGCTCTACATAAACTGCGCCTTTAGAGAGGCTTTGCTCTATTTGCCATTGCCATTTTTTGCCTTGTTTTTTTAGCTTTAATTCACTGTGTAGTGTGAGTGCTTCACTGGCTAATTTTCCTGTTGCATCTTGTATAGAAAGTTCGCTGATTAAGGCAGAGAGAATGGCTTGCTCTAATTGAGACATGCTACCAGATAGCTGTGCGGATACAGTGCCTTTACCCGAAACACTGTCAATTGTCTTTAAGGCGAGAAACTTCTGTATTTTTTGCAAATTAATTTTTTTAGCTTGCAGCTTAGCTGTCCAGTAGCCTCGCTTTTCTTGCAGTGTCAGCTTAATATTTCCACCAAAGATCTTGAGATGACTTAGCTTAAAGACAGCCCGTTTATTTTTTATCTGTAAGGTAAAGCGGAACGCTTGTTTACCAAATAAACGACTTTTTAGTTGAGCATATCCTTGTTTACAGCGGATATTTTTTTCTTGCCAGATAAAAGACTGGCATTGAATGGCAAAAAATTGCAGCGCATCCAGTGGTGCGGGTAGAGTTAATTTTTTGGCAGATAAGGAAAATTTTATGGGTGTCGAGTCCAGTTCGGATAGAGTTAGTGCGACACCAGCAAGCTGCCAATTTTGGGCATCAAGAGTCTCCACCTGAAATTGGATGTTATTAATAGCCCATACGGGAGAGCCAAACAGCAATAGAGCTGCGAGTAGAAATTGTTTAATACGCATAATATGTTACAAGCATGTAAACCTATTGAGTCGTATAGTGATGTGTTCTTATTTGCTCTCTTTATAGCGTAGTTTTCTTTCTTTGCGTGACATTAAGAAAAAGACCACGCCTGTGCCAATAAGCCCCATCATACCACCTGGCCCCCAGATAATAATACCGCCAAGTTGTTGGTCTAACATGAATTCAATGTCTAAACGCCCCTTGAGTACATCATAAGCCGCGTAAATAGGGTCTCTTTTTAGGGTAATAATAGCCCCGATAATGGTATTTGGAATAGTCACTACCCATAAAATAACAAGGCGAATACCAAAAGGAATACGCGCGGTTTTTTGGCGTGGATCACAAATAAGCCACCAGAAAAAGAACCCTGTCAGCATCATAGTAAAGTGCATGGTGTTATGCAGCGACTGGTCAGCAAGGGCTTGATTATGTAAGTCAGGTATTTGCCAAATCAATAAGGTGGCAATAAACAATACTGAGGCGATCACTGGGTGGCCTAAAAAAGCATACAGCCACTGAATCATTTTATTACGAATAATGGGAGTTAAGATGCCATGGCGAATGCCTTTGGGCAGCCCTTGCAATAAAGGGGCTAGCGGCATACTGAGTATCAGTAATAAGGGGCCTAAACCGCGCATTAATAAATGTTCGATTTGATGAAAAAATAAAAAATGCTCTGATAAAGGTTCTAAAGGCGATTGCAAGGCAATCACAAAGCAGAGCATACCTAATAAAAAGGTAATGGTTTGCCCTATGCCCACAGGACGACCTGCTTCACGCCGAACCACTCGACCTCTAAAATAAACCACCACCGTGAGCAGCATAGGAATAGCGACATCGGGGGTAAAAATCCACGCTGACCAAATAGATTGGTGCGGCAGAATCTCACCGTGGGCAAAACTAAAGGGAGAGAACAGCAGTAAACTAAGAAAAGCGAAGATATAAGACATAAATAGGCGCGAATGGAATAAAGGAGTCTCTTGATATTGTACTTTAATCTGCCTTTTTGGATTAAAAAGAGCGGTGGTTTATTGCATTATAAAAGTAAAAATAGGAGTCAGTACATCGATGCGATTCTCATCGCACCGATTAACAACAGATATTAAGCGCAGAACTGCTCAATAGTCTTTAAAATACCTTGGCTATCTAGCGCGCATAAGCTTAATAATTCTTCGCGTGTGCCTTGTTCAACATATTCATCGGGTAAGGCAATATTAAGTACCGACATCAGAATTTTATTCGCTTGTAAGAATTCATTAACTGCAGAACCTGCACCGCCTGCGAGTACATTTTCTTCAATAGTGACTAACACATCGTGTGTTTTTGCCATTTCTAAAATCATATCGGCATCAATAGGCTTAATAAAACGCATATTGACTACGGTGGCTCCCAGTTGTTTTCCAGCTTCTAAAGCAGGTGTAACCATACTGCCCCACGCTAGAATAGCCATGCGTCCACCTTGGTGGCGAATTTCAGCTTTGCCTATCTCTAATTCAGAAAAATCTTTGCTAACAGTTGTAGAGGGGCCTTTGCCACGAGGATAACGGACAGAAGCTGGTCCTGCGTAGTTATAACCTGTGGTCAGCATTTGGCGACATTCATTTTCATCTGCGGGTGCCATAACCACCATATTTGGTATACAGCGTAGAAAGCTGTAATCAAAGTTACCAGCATGAGTCGGACCATCTGGCCCTACTAAACCTGCACGGTCAATGGCAAATAAGACATCTAGATTTTGAATAGCAACATCGTGAATCAGTTGGTCATAGGCGCGTTGTAAGAAGGTTGAGTAAATCGCAACAATCGGTTTTGCACCTTGGCAGGCTTGTCCTGCGGCTAAAGTGACTGCGTGTTGCTCGGCAATCGCCACATCAAAATAGCGTTTAGGAAAGCGTTCAGAAAATTCAACCATACCAGAACCTTCGCGCATGGCAGGTGTCGTGGCGAGTAAACGCTCGTCTTTTTCTGCCATATCACACAACCAAGAACCAAAGACTTGAGTGTAGGTTGGGTGTGGGGAAGGTGCAGATTTAGGTAAAGAATCCAGTTTTGGATCAAAAGCAGGAACCCCATGATAGGCTAGAGGATCTTTTTCCGCAGGCGCATAGCCTTTGCCTTTTTTAGTGACGATATGTAAAAACACAGGACCTGAAATATCCTTAATGGATTTTAAAGTATCCACAAGCATCTCAATATCATGGCCATCAATCGGACCGATATAGTTGAAGCCGAGTTCTTCAAATAAAGTGCCTGGTGTGACCATGCCTTTGAGATGTTCTTCGGTTTTTTTCGCAAATTCCCAAGCGCCTGGCACATTACTAAGAATTTTTTTACTTTCGTTGCGTACCGAGGTGTAAGTTTTACTGGAGATGACTTTAGTAAAGTAGTTATTCATCGCGCCGACATTGGGCGAAATAGCCATGTCATTGTCATTGAGAATCACTAATAAATTAGCATCAATAGCGCCAGCATGATTCATGGCTTCAAAAGCCATTCCGCCTGTGATACTGCCATCGCCAATGACCGCGACCATACGGGCATCATCGCCTTTATTTTTCGCAGCAATCGCCATGCCCAAAGCTGCACTAATCGAGGTGCTGGAATGTCCGACACCAAAGGCATCGTATTCACTTTCACTGCGTTTAGGAAATGCGGAAACTCCATCTTTAGTACGGATGGTGGGCATTTTTTCTTTACGCCCTGTTAAAATTTTATGTGGGTAGGCTTGATGGCCGACATCCCAAACCAGTTGGTCTTTTGGAGTGTCGTACACGTAATGCAGAGCGACGGTTAATTCAACCGTGCCTAAGCCAGCAGAAAAATGGCCGCCTGATAAGCTGACCGAGTGTGTAAGAAATTCACGCAGTTCTTTTGCAAGGGGTTTTAATTCTGCTTTAGGGAGTTTACGTACATCTTCAGGTAAGTCGATGGTATGTAGTAGTGGGTAGTTGTTTTCAATATTCATAGTGCTTCCTTAGCTCCCTTTTTTAGATTTGAGTGCATGACTGGCTAGATTTTTTCCCAGTGACCAGATAGAGCCTGGAATTTGATGGGTATCTGCAATGGCTTGTTCAAATGAATGCACAATCCAATCACGGTCTTTTGACGTTAAATTAAGGGGAGGAAGTAATTTAACAATATTCATTCCATGCCCTGCTACTTGCGTGAGTAGATGATGGTCTTTAAACAGGGGAATGGTAATCATTTGGCAAAATAAGCCTTTATTAGCCGCTTCAAGAGTGGCCCATGCGGCTTTTAATGTGAGGCTTTTAGGCGCTTGAAATTCAATGGCAATCATTAGTCCTTTGCCGCGAGCTTCTTTTAAAAATTCATAGCGTGAGCTCATGGCATTTAAACTTTGAATAATCTCTTCTCCCACTTTGGCACAGTTTTCAACTAACTTTTCATCTTCCATCACCTGTAAGGTGGCTAAACCCGCCGCCATGGCCATATTATTTTTTGAGAAAGTGGATCCGTGTACCACGGCTCTATCCATGCGGTTAAAGACCGTTTCCATAATATGATTGGTCATAGCGACCCCGCCTACAGGAACAAAACCGCCTGATAAGGCTTTTGCCATACAAATCATATCGGGTTTTACATTCCAATGGTCGATCGCCCAAAATTTACCTGTGCGGCCAATTCCAGTTTGTACCTCATCGGCCACAAACAGAGTGCCGTATTTTTTACACAGCCGCTCTACTTCAGGAAGATAATTATCATCAGGGATATTCACGCCTTTACCTTGAATGGGCTCAACAATAAATGCGGCGACATCGTTATTTTTTAAAGCGTCTTCTAGGGCGGTTATATCATTAAAAGCAATGGAATGGCATTCGGGTAAGAGTGGGCCAAAGCCTTCGCGGAAAATATCATCGCCTACCAGAGATAAAGCGCCCATAGTAAGACCGTGGTAGCCATGGTCACAGAAAACAATTTTTTCCCGTTTGGTGGTGTAGCGAGCAAATTTTATCGCAGCTTCAACGGCTTCCGTGCCTGAATTACAGAAAAACATCTTTTCTAAATTATCAGGGGTGGTTTCAATGAGCTTTTTAGCTAATAGACCACTGAGTACAGACACATCCATTTGTACTAAATTAGGCAGTTCCAGCGTGAGGGTTTCTTGCAGAGCTTTGACCACAGTGGGGTGGTTACGCCCCACTGCAAATACGCCAAAGCCACTCAGGCAATCCAGATATTCGGTATTGTCTTGGTCGTATAAATATTGCCCTCGTGCTTTGGTATAGTTGCGGTCATAGCCTATGGTTTTTAGGACGCGCACCATTTGATTATTTAGATAGTTTTCGTGTAACTCAAATTTTTCTGAGTTATGTTGCGAAAAAAGTTTAGCAATACTAAATGACATGGAGTATCTCGGTATTCTGTTTTAAAGTTGGATGGTTTTATTGCTAAAGGCAGGCAATATAATCAGGGTACAAAGTAAGGTAAAGCTAATGCCAACCGCTAAGGTGATACCCATGCTAGAGATACCAAAGTGTGGAATTAAGGCTAAACTAATAAAGCTGCTCATGGTGGTTAATGAACTAAACATCACGCCTCTAGCCGTACTGGTTTGCAGTAGGTGTTTGTCTGTATTTTCATGTAGACAGTGCATAATATGAATGCCACTGTCTACGCCAATGCCTAAAAGTAAGGGCAGGGCGATAATATTAGCAAAATTAAAGGGAATGCCAAGGAAAACATTGACGGTACAGGTTAAGAGACCCGCTAAAATTAAAGGTCCTATTACTAAGAGCATTTTTTTAATGCTTTTTAAAATGACAAGCAGTAAGACAACAATCAGGATAAAGGAAGCAGAAAAGGCTTGTTGAAATGCAGAAACCACCGCTTCTCCAGAGGCCAAATCGGCTACGGGCAATCCAGTGGCACTGGGTTCTATTGCTTGAATGGCTTTGGCAAATTCTTTTAGATTGGCTGGAATGTTCAGGTCTTTTTCAGGGCTAATCATAATGCGATAGATGCCTTGAGGACTGAGCCATTGCTCGCGAATATAGGAAGGTAGCTCATCCAAGCCAAATTCATAAGCGCGTAAACTTTGGCTAAGGGTTTGGATAGTGTAGGGCAATAAGCCTAATAAACTGTTATCCAGTTGTTCCGCCAGTTGCGGTTTTTGTTCTAAAGCTTGTAAAAAATTATTAATATTGTCGGACAGTTGTTTAATCAGTTCAGGGGCGAGTGTGTTATCTACACGGCTTAATTGTTGGGCTAGAGTAGCTTGGAAATTAAGCAGAACTGTTTTACTGTCAGAAGGGCTTAGGCTTGCATCGAATTGGCTGAGTTGCGTGCCTAAAATAATGGCAAGATCTTCAATAACATACAGTTTGTCTTCTTGCTCTTGAGCCACTAAATTTTCTAAAGTAACCGTCGAATGCACCGTTGGCAATTTATTTAAGGTTTCCCCAAGCTGTTTTGCTGCTTCTAAACTGTTGGTGAGTGCGTAAAGTGCGTAAGGCGAATCTGTTTTTGATTGTAATAAATCTTTAAAACTGGCGACCGATTCTGCATCAGGATTGCGCATATTGACAGGATTCGAGTCAAAAGTAATCGCAGGTAACGCGAATAAACAGGCGAATCCGATGGTAATACTGAGTATTCGAATCGGAGTTTTATAGCAAAAAGGCAGGGTGTGTAGAAAATTATGTTTTGGGTTGCTTTGAATGGCCTGAGCTCGTTTTAAGTGTAATACGCTTAAAAAGGCAGGTAAGACAACCAAGGATAGGAACAGGGCAATAAACATGCTGACCCCTGAAATTAATCCGAGTTCAGAAACCCCTTTATAGTCGGTGGGTGCAAAGGCAAAAAAACCAATGGAGGTGGTCAGTGCACATAGAAACAGTGAAAATCCCACGCCATGCACTGCTTTTTGAATAGCGGTGGCATTGTCCTGTTTTTTGACGATTTCATCACGATAATGCAGGTTCATGTGGATAGCAAAATCTACGCCCAAACCAATGTATAAAGCGGCAAATGAAATAGAAATAACATTGAGATGTCCTATTGCCAGAGCGGCAAATCCAGCAGTTAGGATAAGCCCGATAATAAGAATCAGTAAGGTGGCAAACAGTAGTTTAAGGGAACGTAAACAACGAAATAGAATAAGCAGCACCATAATAAATGAGCCAATACCACTGAGTACCGCGCCTTTGCCCATACTTTCTAATTCTTCATGTTCCAGAGCGGTTTCACCGGTCATGCGAATGCGCATATTAGGCGTTTTTTGCTCCAGTGTTTGAATGATGCTGCGTGCTTTTTCAATGGCTTGGGTTGCAGGCATCATTTCAAAGAAATTCTTTTTCGGTTGCGCAATAACAATGCGTCGATTTTTATTACTTAAACTGTTCGGGCTGAGTATTTCTTGCCATGAAACGTGGTAATTTTTTTGTTCTGCGGTTTGCTGTAAGGCTTGGCTAATACTGGAAAGCAGTGCGGGTAAGCTTTGGCTTATAACACTGTCTTTATTTTCTAAAGCCTGTGTCAGAATCTCGAATAAACCGCTTAAATGATAATGCTGAGTTAAATAGCCAATAAACGGTTGAGCATCGGTGAGATTACTAGCTAAATTATCCAGTTCGTCGATGGGCAGGTAAAGTAAGGCTTGTTGGCGAAAGAATTCATTATCTTCAGGAATATAACTGCTGATAAAGTCATTACTATTCGCTTGTATTTCCGTGAGCAACTGACGGGCGACCAAGGCGGTTTCTTCCGGTGTGGCGGAATCGACAATAAATAAAATGGTATTCGCATCTTGGGGGAAATTCTGCTCTAAGCGTCGCGTGTTTTTCTGAAAAGGCAGATCAGGTGACAGCATTTCAGCCGAGTTATTATTCACGCCAAGATTATCTTTAATATAGTAAAGGCTGGCGGAGGTGATAATCAGTGTGATAAGAATAATAGACCATGCAAAACGGGTAATAAATTTCCCTTGCCAAATTAATATTTTATCGGTGCGTGAGACAGTATGAGAACTCATAAGGCAGTCATTTTTACTAATAGAGGGCTAATTTTAGCCAGTGTTTTACTGGCGGCGTTAAAGTGCTGACCTAATTGAATCAGGCGCGGGATTTCAAAGGGATGACCGATTAAATACAGCAGTAATTTTCCCAGTGAAACCCGTCCATCTTTTTGCATGGCGTATTGAACCGCATTCGGTAAATTGAAATGGGCTTCATCCACAATACTACGGATGGCAATAAAAGGCAGGTCGGCTTGTTGGGCAACTTGTGCCAGTGCTGCACTTTCCATATCTGTAGCCAATGCCTGTGTGGATTGGTGTAAAGCGTTTTTTTCTTGTGCTTGGCTTATAATTTGTGCACTTTCAAGTAGCAGCCCCGTATGATGGGCAGTCTGTTGTAAAGTGGCGCGTAGCTTATGATAAAAATCTGAGTTGATGGAAAGGTGTTCGCCTGCGTGTGTTTGAATATGACTTGGAATAAACAAATCGCCTGCTTTAAGCTGTGCTGCCAGTGCGCCTGCACAGCCCCAGCTAATCAGTTGCTTTGCCCCTTGAGCTATCAGTTGTTGAGTGGCTTTTTCGGCATTTTCTATGCCTGCACCTGATAAAATAACCAAGAGCGTATCAGAAAGAAAATGGCTTTGCCCCGGCTTAAGTTTTACAGAGCTTAGTGTGTGTAACTCTTCAGGTAAAGCCACTAGAATTCCAGTAATCACAGTGTTTTAAGCTTGTTGTGGTAGCGGGCCAAGGCCCAAAGTGGAAAAAATTTATCATAGCCGTGGTATTTCAAATAGAAAACCCGTGGAAAACCAGGTGCATTATGGATAGTATCATTCCATAAGCCCGTTTCTGTTTGTTGCTTTAATAAGTAGGCAATCGCTTTCGCAACGGCTTTTGATTGAATCTCACCTGCTGCAATAAGCCCTAATATCGCCCATGAAGTATGTACGGCGGTACTGGAATGGTACGTGCCACGGATGGATTCATCATGGTAGCTTTGGTTGTCTTCTCCCCAGCCGCCATCTTGGTGTTGTTTACTTTTTAGCCAGTGAACGGATCGAGTATACATAGCATCGTCTTTGGGCAGAGTGGTTTGCTCTAAAGCTATCAGTACCGACCAAATACCATAAATATAGTTACTGCCCCAACGACCAAACCAAGCGCCATCGCTTTCTTGCTCGGCGCGTAAATAATCAATACAGCGTTCATAAGCTGGGAGATATTCGGGGTGATTTTGAGAAACTTTTGCCATCAGCATGACACAGCGCGCGCTGACATCGGCTGTGGGTGGGTCAAGCAAGGCACCGTGGTCAGCAAAAGGAATTTCATTGAGATAATAATAGGTATTATCCACATCAAAGGCTCCATAGCCGCCATTTTTGTCTTGCATACCAATAATCCAGCGGGTTGCACGATGAATGGATTCTTCCATGCCTTCTAGGCCTGAAGTAGCCATGGCATAAGCGACCACAGCGGTGTCATCGACATCAGGGTAGTAAGGGTTTTCATATTGAAAGGCCCAGCCCCCGCCTTTCAAATCAGGACGGCGTACTTGCCAATCTCCTGCTTCATCGGATAATTGTTTACTTTTAAGCCAAGCATATGCTTTTGCACGACTTTCTTTAGTTTCTTCTAGGTTGGCTTCTTGTAAAGCTAAGAGGCTAAGACCTGTATCCCAAACAGGGGATAGGCAGGGCTGGCAATAGGCTTCATTTTCTTTAATAACCAGTAATTTATCGATGGCTTTACGGGCGGTAACAACCTGCTCATGATCTGCAGGCATACCTAGTAATAACATGGCTTGGTAAGCGTTGACCATGGCAGGAAAAATCGCGCCTAAGCCTTCTTCGCCATTCAGACGTTCGGTAAACCAATCCAATGCTTTACTGACCGCTTTCTCGTGCATTTTTTTACTAATAAGGCAGCGTGATTTACGCCCAATATAATCTAAAAATAGGAAGGCTTTGTTGAGTAGTCCGCGCTCTGGGAAATAATGCATTTCTTTATCTGGGTGGGTGATAAAGAGTTCGAGTACATTAATATTAAGTGGGTTTTTCGCCTTTGCTTCCAGTGTACAAAGGATAAATAAAGGTACCATGACAGTTCTTGACCAGTAAGAAACCTTATCAATATGAAAAGGAAACCATTTAGGCAGCAACATGATTTCAACTGGAATAAAAGGCACGCCGCGCCATGGGAGTTGCTCAAAAATAGCTAATGCAATACGGGTAAAGACATTTGCTTTGGCTGCGCCCCCTTGGCTAATAATATAGTCGCGTAAGCGAGTCATCTGTTCAGAATCAACAGAGTCGCCCGCCATTTTTAGCGCGTAATACACTTTAACGCTACAGCTGATTTCGCCTTTTCCCCCATAAAATAATGGGTAACTGCCATCTTTCGATTGGCGCGCACGTAAATAAACTGCAATTTTTTCCTGTAATTCAGTATCAATATCATCAAGATAATGCATCATCATGATGTATTCGGCAGGAATCGTACAGTCGGCTTCTAATTCAAAAACCCAGTGACCATCTGCTTGCTGTAAAGCAAGCAGTGCTTTTTGCGCGCGCTGAATACTGGCTTGAAGAGGAGCAACTGTATCCATCGTTGGGAAATTCTCTGTAAACATCGGTATGTTTAAGCTTGCTTTGCTTGATATTGCCAGTCTTTGCAGATAAGTTTACGGCTTTGGTAATCAAAAAGAGTGGAAAGCATCCAGTTGCTTCGCCCAATGATTTTAGTTGTGAGTATCGTGGCTTTTACCTTTTTACGGGTAATTTTTACTTGATCAGAATCATTAAAATCCAATTGTTTTTGGATTTCATTTAGCGTTAATACCGCCATGCCAATCGCCCATAAGCAGAAATTACGCATACCGACTTCGTGACTTGGAATCAGCAAGGTATAGGTCATAGCATTTTTTAAATGCCCTTGTGCGGTGCTGAGTAAATGCTGTAAGCCTTTTCGAAATTCTGGAGTGCTTTCAGAGGTATTTAGATTTTTTAAATCAAACCCTGTTTCGGTGAAAATATCTTGTGGCAGCCAACAAACGCCGCGTTTTGCATCATCCCAAATATCTTTTAGGATATTGGTCATTTGCAGACCTTGACCAAAAGACGTGGAAAGGGCGAGTAACTCATCATGGTGTTGGTTTATTTCAGGGGAGTAATGACAAAAGAGTTTCGCTAACATTTCTCCCACACAGCCTGCCACATAGTAGCAATATTCATCCATGTCTTTCATAGTGGCTAAGCCACCACTCAAATCCATGCTTTGGTAACGTGGCATTCCTTTGGCCATAGCATCAACACAGCCTAATAATGCGGCAATTTGTTCTTTGGTAAAGCTGTGTGTGATTTCAATAACGCGTTCTGTCAGTTGGACTAAAACGTGTTCGGCTGGAATAGTTTGTTCAGATAATAAGGGGGATAAGTCTTGAGCAAAGCTGGCTGCGCCTTCGCCTGTTCTTACAACCTCGATAAAACGTAGGCAGAAGTGTTCTTTTTGTTGCGCCGAGAGAGATACTTCATCTTCAACGGTATCGGTAATGCGGCATAATAAATAGGCATTAGCCACTTCTCTATAGAGTCCTTTCGGTAGTTGAGGAATCGTCAGAGCAAAAGTACGTGAAACTCCTTCAAGTAATATAGCCTGAAATTCATCAACAGAGGCCGCTAATAGCAATTCTGGGTTATCAATAGAGGCTTGATTATCGGTCATATTTTTTTAGGGTACGTTATTTAATGATTTAGGTGAAGAGTTCTTATAGAACGCGATAATTTTATCGTGTAACCCTAAATTATAGACTGAATAATAGTGAAATACAAAAGATGTTGTTTTATTGGAACAAAAGTTATCAATGTATTCGAAAAACGAAACAATCCTTAGTAATATAGGGGCGCTATTTTGTTGTTTTTATGCGAATGTTATCGGTTTTTTTGTAGTATTAAAGCTTTAAAAATAGTATGCTAATCAAGTGTTAGCAGGGTAGTAAAGCAAAATAAGCTTGTTTTTATTCATTATTTTTTAGATATTATATGTCAACACCATTTTTTGTTGTATTTTTACAACTTTTATTGAATTTCATGTTTTTGGAGTAGGATTGATGGGTGTGCCTTTAAGACAGCAGTTGGCTGTAGGTTCGTATTTAATAAAGCAAAAAATTAAGGGGGTAAAGAAATACCCGCTTGTTTTGATGTTAGAGCCTTTATTTCGTTGTAATTTAGAGTGCGCTGGTTGTGGAAAAATTGCCTATCCCGATGATATTTTAAATAAACGTCTTTCGGTTGAAGAGTGTTTACAAGCTGTGGATGAGTGCGGTGCACCGATGGTGTCTATTCCTGGAGGGGAGCCACTGATTCATAAAGAAATGCCTGAAATTGTGGCGGGTATTATTGAGCGTAAGAAGTTTATTTACCTATGCACCAATGCTTTATTACTTAAAAAGAAGATTAAGGATTACACGCCGTCCCCTTATTTAACCTTTTCGGTTCATTTAGATGGTAATCAAATGCGTCACGATGCCTCTGTCTGTCAAGAAGGGGTGTTTGATATTGCCGTGGAAGCGATTAAGCTGGCTTTAGATAAAGGCTTTCGGGTCACGATTAACTGTACGCTTTTTCAAGGAGAAACATCAGAAGAAGTGGCGGATTTTTTAGATTATGCAACGGAACTGGGTGTAGAAGGCATTACCATTGCACCAGGGTTTAGTTATGAAGATGCGCCTGACCAAGATTCGTTTATGTCCAGTACTGCGGCCAAAGATTTATTTCGCGGTATTTTTTCTATCGGAAAAAATAAGTCATGGAAATTAAACCACTCGTCTTTATATCTAGACTATTTAGCGGGTAATCAGCAATACGAATGTACGCCTTGGGGAAATCCAACAAGGAATGTATTTGGCTGGCAGAAACCTTGTTATTTATTATCCGATGAAGGCTATTCAGACAGTTTTCAAGAAATGATGGACAGTACCGCATGGGAAAAATACGGGGCTGGAAATAATCCAAAATGTGAAGGCTGTATGGCACATTGTGGTTATGAGGCGACTTCGGTTGAAGATACTTTAGCCCACCCGATTAAGGCTCTGTTATCTTCTATTCAAGGCCCAAAAACGACGGGTGCTATGGTTGCGGATATTGTACCAAGATATAAAAAATCGTCTTTAGAAGCTATTCCTGTAAAGCTTGAAGAGAGCAGCAAGTAAAGCGATGACGGAGTTATTGAGTGGTTTTGCGGCTTTAATTTGGCTGATAACGGCTTTGTTACCTTGGCAGCCTTGGCGTAATCGCGAAATTTTAAGCGCAAATCTCTCAAGTTCCGTAGATTTAAGTGATATTACCGTGGTCATTCCAGCCCGAAATGAGGCGGATATTATTGAAGACACCTTACAAGCCGTTAAGCAGCAGGGAGAGCATTTACAGGTGATTTTGGTTGATGATGCTTCCAGTGATGCCACCGCTGAGCGTGCAAAATCGGTAGGACTAAAGCACTTACAGATTATTTCATCCTCCACATTACCTAAAGGCTGGACGGGGAAATTATGGGCGCAAGAGCAAGGTATTCAAAAGGTGACTACCCGCTTTATCTTATTATTAGATGCTGATATTCATTTGAATGCAGGTATTTTAAACGCATTAAAGGAAAAACAGCTCGCTGAAAAGTTATCTTTTATTTCTTTAATGGCACGGCTTAGCACGAATAATTTTTGGGAAAAGTTGCTTATGCCTGCCTTTATTTATTTTTTTAAAATGTTATACCCCTTTGCTTTAGCGAATAAGCCAAACAGCAAGATGGCCGCTGCGGCAGGGGGCTGTATTTTAATTGAAACCGCTGCGTTACACGCAATTGGCGGGATGAAAAGCATTAAGGATGCTGTGATTGATGATTGCAGTTTAGCGAAAGCCATCAAACAGGCTGGTTATCCGATATGGATTGGTTTAACGCAAGATGTGATAAGTCAGCGACCTTATCTTGGGTTATCAGAAATATGGGATATGGTGGCGAGAACAGCTTATAGCCAATTGTTTTATTCTAAAATACTGTTATTGATATGTACTTTTCTCATGTCATTGCTGTATATATTACCTATTGTAGGGCTGTTTATTTTGAGTGGCGGTGCGTGGTTCTGCGCCTTGTTCTCGTTAATCGCGATGAGCGGGCTGTATTTACCCACAGTGTCTTTTTATGGACTGCCTCGTTTATGGGTTTTGATGATGCCTGTGATTGCAGGCCTTTATTTATTAATGACGTGGACATCGGCCATACGTTATTGGTGCGGTGAGCGTTCGCGCTGGAAAGGTCGAATTTATGAAAAAGGGGAATAGTAATGGTAATACTTAAGAAAATATCTGTGTCCGTGTTTTTATTGATGTGCACTTTCTCTGTTTTTGCGACAGAAACAGAAGAGGCAAGTCAGGTAGTGAGTGATTTTCAATCGACTTTATTAAGCGTGATGCAACAAGGAAACTCAGATTTTGATGCACGTTTTGAGCAGCTTAAGCCCGTTGTGCTGAAAACCCATGACCTCGCTAAGATGACTCGTATTGTCATCAGCAAAGAATGGCGTGGTTTAGCAAAAGAGCAAAAACAGCAGCTGATTAATCATATTGCCCGCTTAAGCATTGCTTCTTATGCACATTATTTTAAGTCCTATTCGGGAGAAAAATTTAAAATAGAATCGGTAAAGCAACTGTCACCTGCGCAAATTTATGTGCATAGCTTTTTAGTACTGCCCAATGATAACGATGTGAGTATGGATTACTTGCTAAAGAAAAAGAAAGACGGCTGGCGTATTATTAATATTATTACCAATGGCGTAAGCGACTTGGCTTTAAAACGCTCTGAATACGGTGCGGTATTGAAAAAGTCAGGTTTTGAGGTTTTATTAGCGGAAATCTCTGCTAAAATCGAAAAATTCTCACAGTAGTTTTTAGGTAAACGAATGAAGTCCCATTTTTTGATTCGATGTGTTGGCCTTAGTACCAGTTTATTATTGGCTGGATGCAGTTATTTTCAAGGTGGCAGCGTAGAAGACCCGCATGAAAATTTTAACCGCTCCATGCACGCTTTTAATGACGGTATGGATAATTATGTTTCCCAACCATTAGTCACTTGCTATCAGTGGATTACACCTGAGTTTATGGAAATGGGAGTCGCTAATTTTTTTACCAATCTAAAAGAACCGAGAACGGTTATTAATGATGCTTTACAAGGCAAGGAAAAGGCCGCAGGTGAAGATTTTGAACGCTTTGTATTGAATACAGTGTTGGGCTTTGGTGGGCTAATCAATGTGGCAAGTTATGCTGATATTGATTACCATGAAGAAGATTTTGCACAAACATTGGCTGTATGGGGTGTGCCACGTGGGGAATATTTGGTTCTACCGATGTTGGGCCCTGCTTCTTACCGAAGTCTTCCTGGAGAGCTTGTTGATGCGGCTTCCAGCCCTGTCAGTTATGTCAGTTGGCCGATTCAATTATTAGGCTTATTAAACGCGCGTAATAATGCGGATGAATCTTTGGCGCGCATTAATGAAATAGCGGTTGATCCTTATCTGTTTATGCGCAGTGCTTATTGGCAATGGCGAGATCATAAAATATTTGAGGGGCAAGTGAATCCAGAGTCTATGTTATTGCTGGATATGGACGACGATGATGAAGAGTTAGAGGATGAAGAAATGGAAGTGGGCTTGTGATGACTTTTAATCAAACGGTTGTTGAGCATACTCGAAACTGGTTAAAAGAAGTAGTGATTGGGCTTAATTTTTGTCCTTTTGCCAAACCTGTTTTTGAGCAAGATAAAATTCATTATCAGGTGAGTACCGCGCGTGCTTTTGAGGATTGTTTAGAAGATTTAATGCTGGAAGCAGAGTATTTACAATCACATACAGACATAGAAACCAGTTTATTAATTTATCCTGATGCCTTAGAGGATTTTGAGGAATTTTTAGATGCACTGGATATAGCTGAGGCCTTAATGACAGCGCAAGGCTACGAAGGGGTATATCAATTAGCCAGCTTTCATCCACAGTATATCTTTGAAGGCAGTGATGAAATTGATGCCGCAAACTATACCAATCGTTCGCCGTATCCAATGTTTCATCTTATTAGAGAGGCGAGTCTGGAGCAGGCGCTCGCGCAGTATAAAAAAAATCCAGATAGCATACCTGAAGTGAATATACAGCTTGCGAGAAAATTAGGGCAGGAGAAAATGCAGAGCTTATTAGCAGGCAGCTTGAAAATAAAATAAGCACCGCTGAATTTGGCTTATTCCCCCCAATTCAGTTGCTGGGTTAGCTGGAAACGGAGTTAGGGGAGTTTTTATTACATATCATGACCGAAGTGATCCATCGTCATCATTTCCATGGTCGACATATCATGCATCATTTCTTTAAAACCACTGTCTGAGGCTAGAAATTTAATGCCGTTATACATGGTTAAACTACCCATTAATAACATAATAACGGCCGCGCCTTTAAGCATTAGTCCGCGTGCCTTAGTGCCAAGTTTACCAAAAGCAAAAGTGACCACCAGCATGGTGGGTAAGGTGCCTAAACCCAGTGCTAACATCATTAATCCGCCTTCCGCAGGTGAGGGGGCAGAGGTTGCATTAACGGCCATGGCAAAGGTTAAAGGGCAGGGCATAAGTCCATTAAGTAATCCACCCATACTTGCACCTAAGACCGAGCCACGTTTCGCTGCGGCCATAAAAATCCTGTTGAGGATTTTGGTAGGCATGAATTTCATGGAGAACTGCCATGGAGAGATTCCGACTATGCCCATAGCAAGGATAATGACGAAAAAACCAATCCCTACTTGCAAAAAGCCTTGGATACGCCCTAATAAACCAGTGGATACCAGAGCAATACCGAGAATGGCCGCTGTAATACCTACTAAGGTATACATAGTAATGCGCGCAAAATGGTAGCTGAGGTACGGCCACACACTCTTTTTCTCGGTTTTCATAAAGAAACCCGCGACTAAAGCGCCACACATACCTGCGCAATGCCCACTGCCTAATAGCCCTGTCATAAAAGCTAAGCTATAGACGGTGTAATCCAAATTAGCTAGAAATTCACTCACGTTATTATTTTCCGTTAATGCGTAAAGAGTTGACGATGACTGAAACCGAGCTTAATGCCATCGCGGCTGAAGCAATCATCGGGTTAAGTCGTCCGACAGCGGCAATAGGAATAGCCACAGTGTTGTAACCAAAAGCCCAAAAGAGATTTTGTTTAATGATTTTCATGGTCAGCGTACTGAGTTCAATGGTTTCTGCCACTTTGGCAATGTCACCATTAACTAAGGTTAAATCGGCGGATTCAATCGCAATATCGGTTCCATGGCCAATGGCAAAACCGACATTCGCCGCTGCGAGTGCAGGGGCATCATTAATACCATCGCCTATCATGCCGACAGAGCCGCCAGCTTTTTGGATACGATGAATTTCTTGCAGTTTTTGTTCAGGAGTTGCGTGTGCAACAATGTGGTCAATACCTACTAACGCTGCAATATGGTGTGCAGTGGCTGAAGTATCGCCTGTTACCATTAAGGTTTCAATGTTAAGCGCATGCAGTGCGGCAATCGCTTGTTTAGCCGATTCACGTGGTTGGTCGGCGATACCAAATAAGGCGCTTGCTTTCCCATTGAAGGCCGCAAAAACGGGAGTTTTTCCAGCCGTATCTAGCTTCTGAACTTCATCATTCAGTTCAGAAATATCAATCTGCTGTTCTTCTAACCAAGCTTGATTGCCAATAAGGACTTCATAGCGCCCCACTTTTGCGGATAAACCGCGACCTGCTGTGGCTTGAAAGTTTTTAACTGTTTTAAATTCAAAATCGTGTTCTGTTTGTGAAAATTTCACAATAGCTTGCGCTAAGAAATGTTCGGAATTATGTTCAGCCGAGGCAATATGTGCGAGTAACAGAGCGTCATCGTGTTGACTAATATTAATAAAGTCAGTAACTTGTGGCTTGCCTTCGGTAATGGTGCCCGTTTTGTCAAAGATCACTGTGGTTAAATGCGTGGCACTTTCTAAACTTTCCCCGTTACGGATATAAACACCCCGTTTGGCGGACTCTCCTGTGCCGACCATAATCGCGGTGGGTGTGGCTAATCCTAGAGCGCAAGGACAGGCAATCAATAACACGGTAATGGCATTGCTAAAAGCAAAACTAAAAGGTGCGCCTGCAATAGTCCATGAAGCAAAGGTCAGAGCGGAAATCACCATAACACTCGGTACAAATACAGCGGAAATTTGGTCGACTAATTTCTGTACAGGGAGTTTAGCCGCTTGTGCTTGGTCTACCATAGAAATAATACCCGCTAAAACCGTATCCATACCAACAGCGGTTGCTTTGATAGTAAGTACGCCTGTGCCATTAACACAGCCACCAATCACAGGATGATCGACTTCTTTGATGGCTGGTAGGCTTTCGCCGGTTACCATGGCTTCATCCACTGTGGAAATTCCTGAGATAACTACGCCATCCGTCGGGACTTTTTCACCCGGACGAATTAATAGGATGTCATCCAGTTCAATTTCATCAATCGAAATAGTGAGTTCACGCCCATCGCGTAAAAGGGTCGCCGTTTGGGGCTGTAAATCGATTAATTTACGAATCGCTTCGCCCGCTTTGCCTTTGGCATTTTCTTCCATATAACGGCCGAGTAACACAAAAGAGATGATACTGGCGGCGGCTTCAAAATACAGATGTCCACGTCCACGAATAAGAGCTGGCAGACTGTATCCATAAGCCGAACCTACGCCGATAGCAATAAGGCTGTCCATATTGGCTTTACCCATTTTGGCCAGTCGTGTTGCTTTGCGAAAGAAGGTTCCGCCTGCAATAAATACCACAGGGGTTGTTAAGGCAAATTGGAACCAATGATAAAAACGCCCAGCGGGCATTGCCATGCCTACGGCAATCACTGGTGCACTGAGAAGGCTGGCCCAAATAAATCTTTTTTTAGCGCTGGCCAGGCGCAATCGCTCCTTTTCAATCAATTCCTGCCGTTGAGTTAAGGTATCCATTAAATTGGCTTGGTAGCCAACTTTACGAATAATCTCAGCCATATCGGCTCGTGATAAACGCCCTTGAACGGTTGCAATGGCAGAGGCAAAATTAACAGAAGCGGCTTGAATGCGCGGGTCGCGCTTTAAAGACATTTCCAACAATAACGCGCAGGAGGCACAGCTCATGCCTTCAATAGCAAGGCTAATATCTTGTATGGCAACGCTTAAGTCTTCAGCTACTCCTTGATTAGGAATGCTGATTTTCTTTTTACCGACATTACCTAAGACCATATCCAGAATGGTCAGTAGGTTATTGGCAGGTAGTTTGTTTTGGTCAAAATACAGAGTAACCGAGCCAATATCAGGCACGGATCTTATCGAGCTAATTTCAGGACGCTTTTTTAAAATAATTTCAAAAATATAGCTGCGTTCAGGGTCTTTTTTTAAGATAGGTACACTAATTCGCAGACGATTTTTAATCTGATGAACGAGGGTAAAATGCTTGGGTTGGAAATCGGAAGTCATAATACGTCGTCCTATTTGCGTTTAACGGCTTTGGCGCGAATAAATAAGTACATAAGATAAAAAACAGCTATCCAGTTGTAACGATGCTTTAAGGGAGCGAGTAACCATTTTTTAGTAATGAGTTTCCAATGCGTTTTGATTAAGAACAGCAGTAAAATATCATTAAAGAAAGGAATCAGATAGCTATCGGGGTGTTCTAAAATATCCTTTTTTTTTAAACCAAATTTAGCCAGAATGCCAACGGCTTGAGCGGTTTCTTTGGTTTCGGTGTATTTTTCTTTTGCCCAATGAGTCCCTTTCCAGCTGGAGAGTTTTTCTTTGAGTAAGGAGCCTGCTGTACTGGGGGTATTTTTTTCTTTAAACAGTCCTTTTTCTTCGGCATCGGTGATAATTGCCAGCAACTGCTGCATTAAATCTTGAAAGCTGAGAGATTCCGCAATATAGCGAATAGAAAGTTTTTGTTTATTTCTAAATAAATTGACGCGGTAAACCCCAGCAATATTTAAAATTGCTTCATTAAGAAGATTAGCCGCACTTTCGTGGCAAAGGCGAGCAGGGATTTGTAGCCGAGCATGGCCATCGGAGTTATAGCGTAAGGTAATTTCTTGTTGTATCGACATGGACATTCTGGGATAGGTCAGAATAAAAAGGCTAACCTAGCTTCCTAAGAAAGCTAGATTATTGCTTATGTAGCATTGTAATCTGCAGTTTTAATCTTCTGCTTCTTTTGTTTCTGCAACAATGTCTTCAAGATTTTCTTTTTGTTGTAGTACGAAATCTTTACCTTTTTCGCCTGCTGAACTGACAGAAGAAATGATTTCTTTACGGTATTTGTGGGCATAATAGCCAGTTGCGATACCGATACCTAGTAATAATAGTGGGTGTTTTACAATTTTACTCATAATGGATTTTCCTGTTTGCGCGCCTGCAGACATAACCGCGCCTTTAATTAATGTAGAAGGGATTTCATGTTGGCCAATAACATGACCTATATTTTTAGCCTGTTTTTTGTGGTGTGGAGACATAATAATAAGCGTGTAGCTAAAATGAAAGGATTATTTAGACGAATCTTCAGGAAGGAGACTGTCTTCATTAAGCATTTGGAAGATGCCTTGACAGCCTTCACAGCAAAATTCTTTTTTACCTTCTTTAGTTAAAAGGGTAAAGCCTTGAACTTCAACAGGAAGCCCGCATAAATCGCACGATTTTTTTTCGTCAGCCATAGTGATGATCAGAGGAAGTGAAAAGGATTTTTGAGTAGGGGATTGGCTTTTGTTAATACGCAAGCACTGTATCCTACTGTTTAAATGGAAGCAGTTTTTATTTTACGCGTAGTTTTTCTATTTGAAAAGTGCTAGCTATTGATTACTGGTTGCTGACAGTCTGCATTATCAGAGCAGGCGGCTTTTATATTAGGGGTATTATTTTCTTGAGTAGTATTGCAGATGCGAGTTGAGGCTTTCATTAAGACAATACGCATAGCGCCTGTTAGGCTTGAACCCACGCCAATGCGAGCCGCGACAGCAGGTAAAACGATGAATGAGGCAACGGCCAGACCCGCCCCAATTAATAGGGCACCGTTAGAGATTTGAGTGTTTTGTTGTGCTGCCTGTGAGTTGCTCATATTTCTTCCTAAAAAAGTCGTATTAACATAATATAAGCGATAATCGTGCCGTTTTCTAACCTATTGAATAATAGCTTACTTATATTTTATTAGAGCTATTTATGGAAATAAAGTAGGGTATTTGCATGAGTTAATTAAGCTATATAACATAGTTTAATTAAAGTGACCTCAAATAAAAACTTAGAAGAGCAGTTAGGTTATTTTCAGTGAGAAAATAACCTAACTAGCTTACAGGCTTACAGGCTTTCTGTGACCGAGCACATAAAGGTTTTTAAATATTCTGTTTCTGCAATCGCAGGATGAACTGGGTGGTCAGGTGATTGTCCGCCTGATGCAACGATAGTTAGATGACGGTCAATATGACGTGCGGAGGTGCGTAAAATATAGTGTAAATTAGCACGGCTTAAATGGTAAGAACATGAAGCAGAGACTAAAATGCCATCTTTTGCCAAGACTTGTAGTGCAAGGTGATTTAAACGGCGGTAAGCTTCATAACCTGCTTTGAAGTCTTTTTTACGTTTAATTAAGGCGGGAGGGTCGAGCACAATAATATCAAAGCGTTTACGTTCTTCACGCGCCTGTTTTAAAAATTCAAAAACATCGCTTTTGACAAAATCCATCGTGTCTTCGACATTATTTAATTGTGCATTTTCTTGGCCTATCGCGGTTGCACTAGCGGAAGCATCCACACAAGTAACGTGTTCTGCGCCATTCATCGCGGCAGGAACACCCCAAGCGCCTGTGTAAGAGAATAAATCTAACACAGTTTTACCCGTTGCAATTTTAGCTAATTCGGCACGACTGCTACGGTGATCGTAAAACCAGCCGGTTTTTTGCCCATTTAATACGTCGACTTTAAATTTAGCTTGATTTTCTTCGATGATAATATCATCAGGCAGTTCACCGTAAATTAATTCAGTTTCGGTGCTCAGTCCTTCCAGTTCTCTCTGAGGATTATCATTTTTAAGTAAAATGGCTTTAGGTTGAAGCAGTTCAACCAGCACTTCAATCAGAGGTTCTTTTTGACGCTCAATACCTGCTGTGGTGATTTGTACAGAAAGTACATCACCAAATCGGTCTATCACTAAGCCTGATAAGCCATCGCTGTCACCAAAGACAAGGCGATAAAACGGCTGGTCATAAAAGCGTTCACGTAAAGCTAAGGCTTTAGATATACGTGAGGTAAACAGTTTATTTCCTGGTTTTGCGCCCGCTTTTCGGGATAATAAGCGGGCGCAAATTAGGGTGTTAGGGTTAATATACGCCGCGCCCAGCACTTGTCCATTACTGGCAAGGACTTGCACCATATCACCCGCTTGAAATTGCGTTAGTGGCGTACGTTTGGTGTCAACTTCGTTACTAAAAACCCAAAGATGTCCTTGGCGTAAGCGTTTATCTTCGTTTTTTTTCAGAATGAGTTCTGGATGAGCCATAAGTGTCTGTGCGTCTATAAAATTGAATTAGTTATTATAACGAATTACGTGACACTTAAGGTGGGCTTATTAAGGGTGAGCAGGCTGCAATGTAATGAGATAGCCTCCAATACTGGCATTCGGGACGCTGAGGGTTAAATCAATATCGAGAGTTTGATTGGGGGCGAGTAGAGGTGTTTTTTGTGTTTGAGCGAGGTATTGGCTAGGAGTAAAATTGCGTTGTGCAAAAGGCCCGCCTTGCAAATTTTGTAGCTCTAATTTTAGATTGGGATAGGCTTGTGGAAAGTCGGCATGATTGATAAAGCTGACTTGTAAATGATATTTTCCTTTATCTAAGGGACTAAAGGCCGTGCCAATCACAGAGAATTCAGAGGTATTTTGATACAGTGGCAGGGGTTGCTGAATCAATTGGCTCAATGAGCTGAGGTAAGGTCTGAACGTGGTATTTTGTGTTAGCGCATAGCCTAAAAAATACTGAACTTGCGCAAGCAGTAGCAGCAGTCCTAATACGCAGCCTACCCAGTAAGCCGTTGTTGAGGTAGCAGGTTTTTGTTGCCAAGCAAAGTGTTTATCTGTTGCTTGAGAGGCTTCTTCTATTTCTTCCATGAGGCTTATAACGCATTCATTGAATGTGGATTAGAGTTTAATGCCATCTAAACGGCACCAGTCGTCTTGAATGCTGGGAGTATTTAAAGTAAATTTCTTTTGATACGCGGCACTCACTAGTTCGGCTTGTTCTTTTAGAATGCCTGACAGCACTAATTGCCCTTGGGGCTTGACTAGGGCCGTAATACCTTCGGATAATTCAATTAAGGGGTTGGCTAAGATATTAGCTAAAACTAAATCGGCGGTGACAGGGGTAAAATCTTCCACTAGATAGGTTTTGATTTTATCCGCAACTTGATTTTTTTCAGCATTATCTTGGGTAGCAATTAAGGCTTGTGGGTCGATATCCACAGCAATGGCTTCTTTTGCCCCTAATAAAACAGCGGCAACGGCCAAAATGCCTGAGCCACAGCCAAAATCAATCACGGTTTTACCCGTTACATCGTGCTGGGCTAGCCATTCTAAACATAAAGCAGTGGTAGGGTGAGTTCCTGTTCCAAAAGCTAAACCGGGATCAAGCACGAGACTTACGGTATTTTCTTCGTGTTGTTCTTGCCCTGTTGGATAGACCCATAAACGCTCACCAAATTTCATCGGTTGGTAATGTTCCATCCATGCGCGTTCCCATACTTGGTCTTCTAGGATTTCTGCATGCCAATGGCTAAGGATGTTGGAAGGAAACTGTTGAGCACATAAATTTTTAATCAGCTCTGGATCGGCCTCTAATTCAAATAAAGCCAGAGTTTTAGTTTGCTCCCAGATACGGGTTTCACCAATATTGGGTTCGTAAATGGGGGCAGATTCCGCGCGCATATAAGTCACGGAAACCGCGCCTAAATCACTAAAAAAATCAGAAAGTTCAGTAGCCGAAGATTTAGGGCTAACAACAGATATTTGATGCCAAGACATAATAGAGGGTCACTGGTAAAGGTAAAAAATAACGAGGCTTCAGGACAAGCCATTCACCTCGTCGTGGGATTAATTAATGCCCAGTTTCTTTTCTAAATAATGGATATTTTGGCTGCCGATGGTAAAGGCATTATCGGCCATAATATCTTGTTGTAATGGAATATTGGTTTTAATGCCATCAATGACCATTTCATTGAGTGCAGTTTTCATGCGGGCAATAGCACTGTTTCTATCATCACCATGGCAAATAAGTTTACCTATCATCGAATCATAATAAGGAGGGACTTTGTAGCCATTATAAATATGCGTTTCACAACGTACACCAGGGCCACCTGGCATGTGGAATAAATCAATCGTTCCAGGGCAAGGCATAAATGTGACAGGATCTTCCGCATTAAGCCGACATTCAATAGCATGTCCACGTATAACGACATCTTCTTGAGTAAAGGATAAAGGCTCGCCTGCCGCAATGCGTAATTGCTCTTTTACAATATCAACACCCGTGACCATCTCTGTGACGGGATGTTCTACTTGTACCCGCGTATTCATTTCGATAAAGAAGAACTCGCCTTTTTCAAATAAGAATTCAAAGGTTCCAGCGCCTAAATAACCAATATCTTTACAGGCTTGGGCACAACGATTACCAATAAATTGACGTTGTTCTTCGGTAATACCGGGGGCAGGAGCTTCTTCAACCACTTTTTGATGACGGCGTTGCATGGAGCAATCCCGTTCACCTAAATGTACCGCATTACCATGAGAATCGGATAACACTTGAATTTCAATATGACGTGGGTCTTCAAGGAATTTTTCCATGTAAACGGTGTCATTACCAAAAAAGGAGCCAGCTTCCGATTTAGTTAAGGCAATTGAACTCAGTAAGGCCGCTTCGGTGTGAACTGTACGCATTCCACGACCACCGCCACCGCCCGACGCTTTAATGATAATAGGATAACCAATGCCTCGTGCCAGTTTAAAATTGGTTTCGCTATCGTCGCCTAATGGTTCGCCATTGCCAGGTACACAAGGGATGCCTGAAGCAATCATTGCTTTTTTGGCTTGGATTTTATCGCCCATTTTACGAATGGTATCCGCTTCAGGGCCGATAAAAGTGAAGCCACTTTGTTTTACTTTTTCTGAAAATTCAGCACTTTCGGCTAAGAAGCCGTAACCCGGATGAATGGCTTCTGCATCGGTGACTTCTGCAGCACTTATAAGGGCTGGAATATTCAGGTAGCTGTCCGCTGAGGCCGCAGGGCCAATACAAATAGCTTCATCTGCCAAACGAACATGTTTTAAATCACGGTCAGCCGTAGAGTAAACTGCAACTGTTTTAACGCCTAATTCACGACAGGCGCGCAAAATACGCAGGGCAATTTCCCCACGATTAGCGATAAGAATTTTATCGAACATCGTTTATTGCCTCGTAATTATTCTATGATGAAAAGAGCTTGGTCATACTCAACAGCTTGCGCATTTTCCATTAAGATTTGTTTAATGACGCCGCTTTTATCTGCTTCGATTTGATTTAGGATTTTCATGGCTTCAATAATACACAAGGTATCGCCTTCTTTAACTGACTGGCCTACTTCAACAAAAGGCGCTGAACCGGGTGCCGCTGAACGATAGAACGAACCTACCATAGGAGATTTCACCGCATGACCTGTTTCAGGTGTTACATTATCGACTTCAGCCGCAATAGGCGTAGGAGCCGCTGCGATAGCCACTGGTGCAGCCATTTGCACAGGAGCTACGGCATTTGAATAACGATTAATGCGTACCGATTCTTCTCCTTCGGTAATTTCAATTTCTGCAATGTCAGATTCTTCAATAAGTTCGATCAGTTTTTTTATTTTTCTAATGTCCACGATTTATTTTTCCTCGAGTAGGGTCTGATGTGCGGCCTGTAAGGCCAATTGGTATCCTGTTGCACCAAGCCCACAAATAACGCCCTGAGCAATATCAGAAAAGTAAGAGTGCTTCCTAAAAGGTTCTCTTGCATGGACGTTAGATAGGTGGACTTCGATAAAAGGTATTTTGGTGGCTAATAAGGCATCCCGAATGGCCACACTGGTATGTGTAAACGCGGCGGGATTGATAATAATGAAATCGACATTATCTTTAAAAGCTTGATGGATGTGTTCAATAATTTCATGCTCGGCATTGTTCTGGTAAAACTGTAGTTGATGCCCTGTTGTTTGCGCATACTGTTCTGCATCGGCTTGAATATCTGCCAGCGTTTTATTGCCATAATGACCCGGTTCACGAACACCGAGTAGGTTTAGGTTTGGGCCATTAAGTATGGTTATTTGCGCCATAGTGATACGAATTATTTGAATTTCCATTTAAATATAAGGCTAATTCTCCCTAATTTGCTTTGTTTTGTCCAGAACTATGTTATTTAACCGCAGTTAGCGACAAAACAGCGGGTTTTATGCCTGTTTTTTGCTTTGGTATCGGCTGGATGCTTTTCGTTTTTTGTAATAGTACTTGGCGAAGTTGAGCGTCCAATATTTGTTCGCTGAGTTCACCTGCATGACGAAAAATAATTTGGTTCTGTGTATCAACCACAACGGTATATGGAATCGCACTGATACTATTGCCCATTTGTTGCGCAAGTTGTAAACCCTCTGAAGGGGCTAATAGAATAGGGTAGTTGATGTCAATAAAGTCTAAATATTCCTCTACGGCTTGAGGATTATCAATGGCAATGCCAATAAATTGCACGCCTTGTGCCTGGTATTTTTTTTGTAAGCGAATAAAAAAAGGTATTTCTTGAAGACAGGAGGGACACCACGTAGCCCAAAAATTAATAACAAGCACAGTGCCTTGCCATTGCTGACTGTCTTGTGCTTTTCCTTGAGTATCAATCAAGGAAAAAGGACTGAGAGGCAGGGGCTTTTGATTTTCTTGTTGCTCTAAATGCAGAAAAAGGGCGCAGAGCAATAATAAAACCAGCACCATTCCAGCAGTGTAATATTTAGACATATCGGTAACTTAGTTTTTAGGAATAGAGTGTAAGAAATCTTCAGCCGTTTGAAAGCCAATGACTCGCTTAGATTGCAGCTCTTTGTGTTGTTGAAAGAATAGAATAGCGGGTGGGCCAATAAGATTAAAGGCTTTTAATAGGGCTTTATGTTCTGGAGTGTTATCGGTTATATCGACGCGTAATAACAGTAAAGAGGCGAGTTTTTGCTGCACCTTTGGCGAGGTGAAAGTATAGGCTTCCATTTCTTTACAACTAATACACCAGTCGGCATAGAAATCCAGCATCACTGTTTGTTTATTTTTACTGGCTGCTTGCAAGGCCGCTTGTAAATCCGTTAAAGAGTGAATAGCTTGAAAATTTAGCTTCAGCGCGGCGCTTTCTTGGCCGCTCTGGGACGTTAGCGAATTTAAACCTTTTAACGGTTGTAAAGGATTGGTATTTCCAGCACTTAAACCGACCAACATCAGCAAGCCGTAACTGAGTAATATAATACCTAAACCTTTCCATAGTTTTTTCCAGCCAGTGCAAGCAGGCGCTAAGGGTTCTAAGGCCTGTAAATAAATAGCGGAAATAATGCTAAGTATCGCCCATAAAAACAGATGAATTTCTGCGGAGATAACCCGCCCAAGCATCCAAATAGCGACCGCCAACATAATAACGCCAAAAACGGCTTTACTTGCATTAAGCCAATGCCCTGCTTTGGGTAATAATGTTCCCGCGGAAGCTCCGATAATTAACAGAGGCACGCCCATGCCCATGCCCATAATAAATAAAGCACTGCCGCCTAAAAAGACATCGCCTGTTTGTCCGATATATATCAGTGCAGCGGCAAGAGGCGCGGCCACACAAGGGCCGACAATCAGAGAAGAGAATATACCCATTAAACCTGCGCCGAGATAAGAGCCGTCACGGTGTTTATCGCTGGCATTATGCAGTCGTGCCTGTAAAACCTTGGGTAGTTCAATGTGATAAAAATCAAACATGGAAAAGGCTAATAGTACAAACAAGGCACTAAATAGGTAGATAACCCAAGGCGCTTGAAAATCGGCTTGTAGGTTGCTACCAAATAGAGCGGCTAAAATACCAAACACTGTGTAAGTCAGTGCGGAGGAAAATACAAAGCTAAAAGAGAGTAAAAAGGCTTTGCGTTGAGTGATATCTTTACCTTGACCAATAATAATACCCGATAAAATAGGAATCATTGGAAACACACAAGGCGTGAAAGCCAGCAACAAACCAAAGCCTAAAAAGCTTAGCAAAGTCAGTAAAAAAGAATCTTGCTGTAAGGACTGAATAATAAAGTCTTGTTCGGATAAATCGGCAGGATTTTGTGCTAATTTTGTGGTCAGTTGTGCGGGCAGTGGTAATGACAGAGTTTGAGTCATCGGAGGATAGCAAACTCCGCGTTCTGCACAGCCTTGAAATTTGGCCTGTAAGCTAATGCTGTGTGCTTGCTGATTACTGCGAGTGAGAGGCAGGTCAAAACTTAGAGTGTTGTACAGCAGCTCAACATCGCCAAAGGCTTCATCGTGCTTGGGTTTTCCATGAGGAATTGTATACTCTAATAACTGTGTGCCATTCTCATTAAGTATCTGTAAGTTAATCTTTTCTCTGTAAAGATAGTAACCGCTGGCAATATCCCATTGCACGGTAATATGTTGTGCATCTTTTGTGTGTGCAGAAAAAGCAAAGGCTTGTTTTGCAGGCAATAAGGGAGCAACTTTTGAATTAGAAAACAGATTAAAACTAAAGTCTTGTGCTTGGCTGGGTAAAGTGAAACTGAGCAGTAATAAGAAAAAAATTATTATTTTCGGGTGGTGCATGAGTCGATCCATTGTAAGTAGTCAGGCAGTCCATTTTCGATGGACAAAGCAATAATTTCAGGGACATCGTAAGGATGATAGTTGATTAAAAACTGTTCGATTACAGCATAGTTTTTAGTCGGGGCTTTAATGATTAATAAATGTTCTTGAGCGGTTTCAATTTTCCCTTGCCAGCGGTAGAGAGAGGTTACTTGGGGCAAAATATTAACACAAGCGGCCAGTTCCTTTTTCAAGATTTCTGTGGCCAGCATTTGCGCGACTTGAAAGTCGGGACAGGTATTTAAAATAAGTTGGTAATTCATCGGCTTTAATCGGGATAAACGGCATAAAATGTAGCAGAATTATAGTATGCTATATGACTTAGACTTTATATAAATAGAATTTAGGATGTATATATTATGACACCACTCCATATTATTTTTTTAGTGTTTGTGACTGTGCCGTTTATTGAGATTTATTTATTACTGCAAATTGGCGGTATTGTCGGGGTATTACCCACGATTGCTTTAGTGGTCGGAACGGCTATTTTAGGGGCAGGCTTATTAAGACATCAAGGCTTAGCCACTTGGGTAAGTTTTCAAGAAAACATGGCAAAAGGCGAGTTACCTATTGAAATTGTAGAGGGCCCGATTTTATTAATGGGTGGTGCGTTATTACTAACGCCTGGTTTTTTTACTGATGTGATTGGTTTTGCCTGTTTAATTCCTGCTGTGCGTAAAAGAATTGCACTGAAAGTGATAGAAAATCGCTTGTCTGCAGCGGCTGGTTTTTCTACAGCTACTCAAGAGTCTTCAAAGCCTGTTATTGAAGGAGAATTTAAAAAAGAGGCTGAGTAATTAAAACTAGATTTAAGTTAAGCTAGCCGTTTAAAATACATTTTATAGATGTATCACAAAATAAATAATTATAGTTAAAGCGTTGTCGAAGGAGATAAGCGATGAGTGAACAAAAATTCCGTTTAGTAACAAGAAGTGATTTTGATGGCCTTGTATGTGCTGTTTTATTAAAAGAAATTGATTTGATTGATGATATTACGTTTGTTCATCCTAAAGATATGCAGGATGGTATTGTTACCATTACCGAAAATGATATTTCAACTAATTTACCGTATGTAGACGGTGTGCATCTCGCATTTGACCATCATTTAAGTGAAACTATTCGTAATGAAGCGAATGAGAAGCACGTAATTGACCCTGATGCTCCTTCCGCTGCGCGAGTGGTTTATGATTATTATGGCGGCAGCGAACGATTCCCTAAAGAATGGGATGAGATGATGGCGGCTGTTGATAAGGGTGATTCTGCACAATTTTCCGAGTCTGAAGTGTTAAATCCACAAGGTTGGGATTTAATGAACTTCTTAATGGATGCGCGCACCGGTTTAGGGCGTTTTCGTGAATTTACCGTATCCAATTATCAATTGATGATGGATTTAATTGATTATTGCCGTAATCATTCCATTGATGATATTTTAAAATTAAGTGATGTACAAGAGCGAGTGACATTATTTAGAGAACATGAAAGTAAAGCCAAAGAGCAAATTCAGCGTTGTTCAACGGTACATAATAATTTAGTGATCTTAGATTTACGCAATGAAGAGACCATTTATGCTGTGAATCGCTTTATGATTTATGCTCTTTTTCCAAAGACCAATATTTCAATTCATGTTATGTGGGGTCTAAAGCAACAAAAAACTGTATTTGCTGTCGGTAAATCCATTTTAAATCGCAGTTCAAACACTAATGTTGGGGAATTATGCCTTAGCTACCAAGGCGGCGGTCACATGAATGCAGGGACTTGTCAGGTTGAAAATGAAGCTGCTGAACAGTCACTTGAAGCGATTATTAAAGTCATTAATGGGGATGGCTAATCACTCAATGCTAAATAAATCGGCGGTAAAAATTATTGTTATAGAAGACAGTTATAAGGTGCGCCGATTAATAGAGCGTTTATTATTACGCCAAAGCTATCAAGTCTGCAGTATTGAAAGTGCCGAGGAGTTGCAAGAGCAACTGACTCGTTTTCCTGCTAATTTATTAATTGTGGATATTAATTTACCTGGAGAGGACGGCTTAAGCTTAACGCGTCGAATTCGTCAGGTTAGCCCCTCTATTGGTATTATTATTTTAAGTGCCAATAATCAAGGTAAAGATAAACGTATTGGCTATGACAGTGGTGCGGATATCTACTTAACCAAGCCAGTATCTGTGGATGAGTTATCTGGTGCCGTGGCTGCGTTATCTCGGCGTATCCATCCTATTAAAGTGGCTCGGCATTGTTTTTTCTTGAATCGAGCCGCTCTGCAAATAGAAAGTTCACACGGTAATGTGGCTATATCCCAGCATGAATATCAGATTCTCGCTGCGTTTTCTTATGCACCCAATAATACGCTTGAATATTGGCAGTTGATGGAGTTAGGTCAGCCGAGCGGCAGTCAATTTAGTAAGAATGCCTTAGAAGTGAAAATAGGTCGTTTACGTAAAAAATTATACCAAGTGGGCTTGTCTGATCGGGTGATTAAAAACTTAAGAGGGCAGGGATATTGTTTAAATGCCTCAGTGACGGTATCATCAGACGGGAGTGTTCACAGCTAAATAAGCTCGTTTTATATATATGAGGTGTTATCGTGTGTCAGTTTTTGTCAGGAAATGTTTTCTTTCTTTGGTATGCTGTAAAGTTAGACAGATTAATATGCCATAACCTACGATAAAGTAAGCAATGAAAATTAAGTTCTTTTTTTTACCGTTTAGCCTCTTTTTTATTTCTACGATGGCATTATATCTAATGTATCAATCGGATATAGGATATAAAAAAGAACAAGCTGTGCAGGCTTTTTTACTGGATTCAGAGAAATATTTTTATGTATACAGTGACCAGATACGGAAAAATATTGAGGTAGGTCATTCGCTGCAATCTTTTTTTCGTATGAGTCAGCAGGTTACATCTGAAGAATTTTCAGGGTTTGCTGAGGATATTCTGTATCGAAATAATGCGGTGCACTCTGTCAACTGGGTGCCTAAGATTTTACATGAACAACGAAGTGCTTACGAAGCGCGTTGGAAAGATACCTTTGGTTTAAGTGAATTTCATATTACAGATAGAGATGAGAAGGGTCAGTTAGTTCCAGACCATCCTAGGGATAGCTATTTTCCGATTACCTATACAGCTCCTTATAGCTACAATAAGGATATTTTAGGTGTGGATATGTTTCATGCTTATATTAATTCAGATTTTACAGAGGCTTTGAGTTCTTCTAAGGACATGACCGTGAGCTCAGCTTTTCCATTAACTCAAGCAGTGGGTCAGCAACAAGGGGTTATTTTTCTATTTCCCGTATATAAAAAACAGGAATTAACCGGCTTTGTGCAGTTAGTCTTAAGGGTGGGGGATATTTTATCCAGCACCAAGCATATTTTGACTGGGGGAAGGAATCTAAAAGTTAGGGTTAGTGAGCAATCTGAGACAGCGATACAGACCATTGTTGAAGACAGTTTGATACCAGAGGATTTTGAACCGGATTTCTATCATAAAAGAACGTGGGCTATTGGGGGCAAACAGTGGTTGATTGAAAGCTACCCCAGTCAAGTGCTTATCAACGCCTATCAAGCAAATCAAGACCCTTCACTGTTAATCATTAGCCTACTGTTTTTATTTAGTATTTTCGTTCCTAGCTTAGTGTATTACTTATTATGTGAAAAAGAAAAAATTCGCCAAGAGAAAAGCAAGTTAGAAGCCAGTCAATTACAGCTACAAAATAACCAGTATATGAGTGAGGCATCACACTATACACGTCATTTAATTGAAGCCAGTTTAGATCCTATTTTTATTGTCTCGGTGAATGGTTTAGTCACGGATGCTAATTCAGCCGCAGAGGAAATGACCGGTTATTCTCGGGGGGATTTAGTGGGCGGTTTATTTGCCAGTTACTTTACCGATGGAGATAAAGCCATAGAAAGTAATTTAGAAGCGTATGTGAAAGGCGGTGTTCGCGGTATTTTATTAGATGTAAAGCATAAGTCAGGCAGTAGCAGTTCTGTGCTTTATAATGCCACCGCTTTTAAAGGCATAGACGGCCATGTTGAAGGGGTTTTTGCGGCGGCGCGGTATGTTGGGCAGTTACTGGATACCATGGCTGAAAAGAAAAAGGTTGAAAGTCGGATTTTGGCAACCGCTGATTTTATTAGCACTTTAAATCATGAATTACGCACGGCTTTAAATTCTATTTTAGGATTCACCCAATTATTACAATTGGAAGATGAAAATAAGCTGGATGCTGAGCAATCTTTTCAGGTGGAAAAAATATCCGAAGCAGGCGAACATTTATTGAATTTAACCAACCAGATTTTAGACTTATCGCAGATTGAGTCTAATAAAATGGATATCAATTTGGTTAATATGAAAGTAGCCAACCCGATTAATGAGTCTTTGGATTTATTGCAGCCGCAACTGGCTGATAAAAAGATTGAGCTGGTGCTAGGCAATAATATGGGCTTAATCGTACAAGCCGATAAAATGAAGTTTAAACAGGTATTAATTAATTTCTTAAGCAATGCGATTAAATATAATAAAACCAATGGATTTATTTATATTGATATTGATAAAACAGACGATGGGCAACGGGTTCGTATAGCGATTTCAGATACAGGGCAAGGGATTGCTAAACAGTACCAAGATAAAATATTCTCGGCTTTTATGAGAGCAGGACAGGAAGAATCTGAGATAGAAGGCAGTGGTATTGGTTTATTAGTGACTAAAAAGCTGGTGGAACTAATGCATGGGCATATTGGTTTTGAAAGCACCGAGGGAGTTGGATCCACGTTTTGGTTTGAGTTACCAAGAGCGTCCGAGGTATTGAGCGATGAAGTGCCTAAAGAAGTAAGCAAAGCGATAGAAGCACCTGTTTCTTTTACCAGTAAGCCGCGTCATATTTTGTATGTAGAAGATAATCCGGTTAATTACAGTGTTATGGATAAATTCTTTCAGCGAGAAACCTCTTGGAATATCCAGTTACACTGTGCCGAAACCGCCATTCAGGCTTGGGATAGGATGCTTGATTTTTCTTTTGATGCGGTGTTAATGGATATTAATTTACCGGATATTAATGGGATGGAATTAACTCGACGTTTAAAAACATTAGATGGTTATCAAAACGTCCCTGTGATTGCTATTTCAGCTGAATTAATTGAAGCAGAAAAAGCGGCATTAGTCTCTGAACTTTTTGAGGATTATATTGTTAAGCCCGTTGATTTTAGTATTTTATGTAAGGCCTTGCAGCAACATTTAGGGAAAGAATAAAACGGGCATCGGCTGGTGATTAAGCTATTTTTTTCGCGCCAAGGTCAAAATAAAGTCCGCTTCAATTTCTAACTCGGAGAGTTGAGCAATGTTTAATTGCACTTCAGGGCTGGCCCGCCAAGCAAAAGGGGTCATCTGTAATAAAGCCATACGTTGTTCTGATGAGGGTGTGATGCGGTAATGCACGCGCTCTGAGTGCAGAATCTCAAACTGTTCTGGCAGTTCGGCAGTGAGACTGTGTTCGTTTACATCCTGATAAATGAACTCTTTTAGTTGCCATAAATGGCGTGGCCCTGGCGTGGCGATAATCAGTAATCCATCCTCCTTTAAAATTCGATTGATTTCTTGGTCGTCCGAAGGCGCGTAAACACGTAATAATAAATCAAAAAAGTGTTCGGGATACGGCAGATTATGGCTGCTGGCCACCACAAAATGAGCGTTCTTTTGTTTTTTTGCCGCCGCGAGAATAGCATTTTTGGCTATATCCACTCCATGCAATTCCAGATTTTCTGAGGGCTGGTAGTGTGCGGTAATATGCCGACTGTAATAACCTTCCCCGCAGCCCATATCTAAAAGGCGTAAAGGCGAATTATTTGGCGCGTAATCCTGAATCATTTGAGTAATGGCCGCCGCCATATTTTGATAAAATCCAGCCTCTAAAAAATCCCGTCTGGCGCGCATCATGGTTTTATTATCACCGGGGTCTTTGGATTTTTTATGTTGTGCAGGCAATAGATTTAAATAGCCTTCTTTGGCAATATCAAAATGATGGTTTTTTTCACAAGCATAACTTTTGTTATTTTCTGATAGACTCAAAGGGGCGGTGCAGAGTGGACAAATATAAGGCATAGATATTATTGGTAAATAGGGCTGGCGTTAATGCGTTGGTCGATACGTTGTAACAGTTGTTGATATTTTTTGCCATAAACAGAGGGGTATTGCTGTTTAAAATTAGCATAACTGAGGTTTTCAGGTAAGTCTTTTATTTTGGGGATAAAATCGCGGTAGCTGCTAGTTGATTGCATTTTAAGTTGCAATAAGCGGGCGGACTGTTTGGATTGAGTCGCCAGTAAGCCAAATTGAATCCCTGCCTTATCTGCGGCTAAATCAATAAAACTAAAGCCACTTTTTTGTTTAGCATCGTGCAGTTCTTTTTCTACGCTTAGCAGTTGTGCCACCTGTTTATCACTGGAGATGGCTAAGGCGGCAGAGGCGATAAAGTGTCGGGCAATATCTTGGCGTTTGTAGGCATAAACAGGGTAATGTAAGGCGTTAGTGAATAGGCTGCGTTGGGTTTGATTAATATAGTAATGCGCCACCAGTAATGCCAAACGATTTTCTTCAATGGGATTACCCGTGACAGAGCGTTGATACGCTAAATAAAACAGCGGCTGCAACACATCATGTAAAGAAAGTAACCAAGCGGGGTCATGCTGTTGTAAGCTGATTTGCAGTTGTTTTTGGTAATGCTGTAAGACAGTCCATTGTGTTTTTGGCATCAATAAATTGCGTAATGGACTGGGTATGTTTTCAGGAAATTGGTAGGTGATATGCAGCTCTTTCGAAAGTAAACGCAATGCTTTGAGATTTTTTATAATATGCTGTAAATAAGGCTGCAGTGGGCTGTGTTGAATCGCGTAGGCTAATAGATTTCCTGCATACTGGTCTGGTATGGAGAGTTTTCCCAATTTAAAGGATTGAATTTTTGGAGTAGAGTAGGCGTGGACATACAGGGAGAAATTGAGTGCAATACTGCGTTTTATCCAGAGAAATTCAGGTAAATGAAAGCGTAATTGAAAATACAGTTGTTCAGCTTGTAGTTGAATATAAGACTGCGTGGGGGTGTAGCTATTGAGTAAATAGGCACTGGCAATATTAATATCACGTTCAGTTAGCACTAAGTGAATGGTGTTATCTTGATTTTTTTTATAATTTAATAAAATATGCTTCGCGCGCTGAATATCTTGTTGGCTTAAATTCCATTGAGGTAAGGCTTGCGTATTAGGTAGGCTGATAAGCCATAAGAGCAGTATTAACAGGCCAATGACACTCAATAATAGCTTAGGCATATTTAGCTGACAGTCAGAGTAAAACCCGCGTCAGATAAATAATTAATTTCATTTTTCAAATCCGCCTGCGTGAGAGGGGCATTATTAAGCCAATCTTTAGGAAAGCTGAGTTTTATTTTTTGACGGCTCATTTCGAAATTAAAGGGGGGTAATTCACTGTAATTGCGATTACGTTGCAGTAATACTGCCAGTCGTAGAATGATAACCATATATTGCGCTAATGTATTCCAAGGCTGATGTAAGTCTTTTATTTTTTTAATCGGCATTTTACGGCGATGCGCTAGAACTAAGATGGACAGTAAATGTTGGTCTTGTTGTGAGAAACCAGCTAAATCGCCATTTCTAATAATATAAGCGCCGTGCTTATGGTATTGGCTGTGTGCAATATCCCGCCCGATTTCATGTAATTCTGCAGCCCATAATAAGTGCTGTTGAATATGACTTAAATTATCGCCTAAAAAGTTTTCGACCTGTTGTAGCATATCGACAATGGTATTCTTTATCAGTGTATTTTGATTGCTGTCGGTATGATAATGCTGGCTTAGAGTTGAGACTGTTTTTGAGCGTACATCATGGTGCTCTAAACGGCCGATGTAATCATAAATGAGCCCCTCTCTTAATGCCCCTTCGGAGACACTCATATTTTCAATATGTAAGGCTTCAAAGCTGGCATATAAAGTAGTAAACCCCCCAAGAAATACCGCTAAGCGTTCATCATCTAAGCCCGCGAGTTTAAGTTCGGAAATATGCTGACAGTTTAGAATGTGTTTTTTCAGACTTTTTAAGCCCTCGAAGGTAATATTCCCTTGGCTCCATTGATTGGCTACCAAGACCTTACGAATAGAGCGAATACTGCCCGATGCGCCAATGGCTTCATCCCAATTTTTGGCTATAAATTGGCGCTTATCTCCGCGCAATCGCTGTTTACTAAACAGTATCGCCGCGTGTAATTTTTGTGAGCTGATTTTTCCTTCGTGGAAAAAGCGATTACTGACAGTGACACAGCCCATGCGTAAACTTTCTTTTTTAGCAATATGGGTGTTAGTACCAATAATATATTCGGTACTACCTCCCCCAATATCCATGACTAAGCGCCGATTTTCATTGGTTTGTAAACTTTGTGCGACCCCTTGGTAAATCAGTCGAGCCTCTTCTATCCCTGAAATAATATGGATAGGATAGCCCAGCGCGGTTTCTGCTTTTTTTAAAAAGGCCGAGGCATTTTTTGCGGTGCGTAAGGTATTTGTACCGACAATATGCACACTGTTTTTAGGAAAGCCTTGGATGCGTTGTCCAAATCGTTTTAAACAGCTTAATGCCCGCTCCTGAGTTTTATTATCCAGATGATTTTTACTGTCTAAGCCTGAAGCGAGTCGTACCATTTCTTTGAGGCGGTCAATAGTTTTTAACTGTCCCTTCTCAACTTTACAGATAATCATATGAAAACTATTAGAGCCTAAATCAACCGCGGCAATAAGGTGGGGAGAAGGATTTTGTTCGGTCATGTCTGTCATAGGATTATCTGCTAAAATTACGCTATTTTTCGGCTAATGTACCGCATTTTTAAGCGTACGTTAAGCAGGATTATGCCATAAAGCACAATTATGGCGTATTGTTCACTTATTCCATTTGATTTTAAAAGGTTAACTCTCTGTAATGAAAGCACTCTCTGTTCATAATGTAAAAAAAACCTATGCCAGCGGCTTTACAGCATTGAAAGGCATTCATTTGGAAGTGGAGGAAGGTGACTTTTTTGCGTTACTCGGCCCAAATGGCGCAGGAAAATCTACGGCTATCGGCATTATCTGTTCTTTAGTGAATGCGAGTGCTGGCGATATTCATATTTTTGATGCCAATTTAAAAACCGATACCCAACGCGCGAAAAGTTACATAGGGCTGGTGCCGCAAGAGATTAATTTTAATCAATTTGAAACCGTGTTTAATATTGTAATGAATCAAGCGGGTTATTACGGTATTCCTAGGAAAGAAGCGGCTAAACGTACCGAGCATTGTTTGAAATTAATGCACTTATGGGAAAAACGCGATACGGTTTCAAGGCGTTTATCGGGCGGAATGAAACGCCGTGTCATGATTGCCCGCGCTATGGTACATAAGCCTAGATTACTTATTTTGGATGAGCCAACGGCTGGCGTGGATATTGAAATTCGCCGTTCTATGTGGGAAACCTTACGTGAGGTAAATGAACAAGGCACTACTATTATTTTAACTACTCACTATCTGGAAGAAGCAGAAACCTTGTGCCGCAATATTGCAATTATTAATCAAGGCGAGATTGTAGAAAATACCACCATGCAAAATCTTCTCTCCCGATTGGATAAGGCACAGTATATTTGTGATTTAAAACAGCCTGTATCGAGTTTACCAACGATTAGTGGCTACGATATAAGCCAAGATAATCCCTTGCAATTAACGGTCAGTGTACCTAAAAATAGACCCCTCAATCGCTTATTTACAGAATTAAGTGCATTAGGCGTGGATGTGCTGAGTATAAAAAATAAATCTAATCGTTTAGAGCAGTTATTTTTAGATTTAATTTCTTCAGAAAAACAGGATTAAGCGGATGCGTATTCATGCTTTAGCCCCTCAATTAGTCAATCAAATTGCGGCTGGTGAGGTAGTGGAACGTCCTGCCTCGGTGCTAAAAGAATTATTGGAAAATTGTTTTGATGCCGGCGCAAGTCATATTCGTATTGAGATTGAGCGCGGTGGCGCGGGCTTAATTAAAATCCGAGATAATGGCCGTGGCATAGAAAAAGACGATTTAGCGTTAGCGCTTGCGCGTCATGCGACCAGTAAAATTAATAGCTTACAGGATTTAGAGCAAGTGCTTACTCTAGGTTTTCGAGGAGAGGCGTTACCTAGTATCAGTTCAGTGTCGCGCTTTAGCTTAATTTCCCGAGTCGCTGACAGTGACTGCGCATGGCGCGTACAAGCGGATGGCACAGAAGAAGACTTAGAGCCGCAACCTGACCCGCATCCATTGGGAACTACAGTTGAAGTGCGTGATTTATTTTATAATACCCCCGCACGGCGTAAGTTTTTAAAAAATGATAAAACCGAATTTGTGCATATTGATACCTTATTTAAACGCATGGCTCTGAGCCGTTTTGATATTGGCTTTGAGTTAATCAATAATCAGCGCGAAGTATTTCAATTTAAGCCAGCACTGACCGAACCGGAACAACAACAGCGTATAGCGAAAATTTTTGGTGCGGAGTTTTTGGACAATGCAGTTTCTGTCGATTTTTCAGCCTCGGGCATGAGCTTATCAGGTTGGGTGGGGCTACCGACTTTTTCCCGCAGCCAGCAAGACCAACAATATTTTTATGTGAATGGTCGGCTGATTAAAGACCGCTTAGTGACTCATGCGATTAAGCAGGCGTATCACGATGTGCTTTTTCATGGTCGTCACTCGGTGTATGTTTTATATTTAGAGTTAGACCCCAGTTATGTAGATGTGAATGCGCATCCGCAAAAATTGGAGGTTCGTTTCCGAGAAGGGCGCAGCGTCCATGATTTTTTATTTAAAGCCTTGCATCGTTCATTAGCCGATGTACGCCCTACACCCTCAATTATCGAGAATAAGGCTACAGAGACAAGTCCTGCGGTGGTTGAATTCACACCGCTGGTCGCGGCTTCTGATGCCAGTATTTCACGGGAAAAAATATACCCATCCAGAGTGATACCCGCTCAACAATCGCCTTTGCCTTTTAATGTTGAAGCGCCCATTCAAACTTATACACAAGGCGTTTCCTCGAATAAAGGTCATCAGATTCAAGAAGCCCCAGCGATAATTGAGCCGCCTGAATTATCCGCAAAAACACCGCCTCTAGGTTATGCGGTCGCACATTTACACGATGTGTATATTTTGTCAGAAACCGAGCAGGGCGTTATTTTAGTAGATGCCCATGCCGCTCATGAGCGCATTACTTATGAGCGCTTTAAACGCGAATATCATGCGGGCGCTGTGCCAAGTCAGCCCTTATTATTACCCATTCAAGTACCTGTGAGTGGCGCGCAAGCAGAGTTAGCCGATGATGAACAAGCCTTTTTTATGGACTTGGGTTTTGAACTCAATCGTATGGGCGAGGAATTAATTGTGGTGCGTTCTGTGCCGGTTTTATTGTCGGGTATTAATGTCGCGGAGTTGGTACGGGATATTTTAGCGGATATTATTCAGCAAGGGATGAGTGCGCGCGTGCTAGAGAAAAGTAATGAAATATTAGCCGGCATAGCCTGTCATGGTTCGGTGCGTGCTAATCGATATTTAACCATTCCCGAAATGAATGCTTTATTACGGGATATGGAAAAAACTGAGCGCAGTGGCCAATGCAATCACGGCCGCCCTACGTGGGTCGAGCTGAGTAAAAAAGAATTGGATGCATTATTTTTGAGAGGCCAGTAATGAGCGAGAAAAAATTCCCCCCTGCTATTTTTCTTATGGGGCCAACGGCTTCAGGAAAAACCGCTTTATCTGTGCAATTAGCGCAACAGTTAAATGCCGAGATTATTAGTGTCGATTCGGCTTTAGTGTTTAAAGGCATGGACATAGGCACGGCAAAACCGAGTATGGAGGAGCGAGGGGGTATCCCGCACCATTTAATTGATATTTTAGACCCTGCACAACGTTATTCCACGGGAGCCTTTAGAACGCAGGCGTTAGCTTTAATGGCGGATATTACCGCGCGGGGGAAAGTGCCTTTATTAGTTGGGGGTACGATGTTGTATTTTAATGCCTTGTATCATGGCTTGGCTGAGTTGCCGACAGCAGATGCGGATTTACGCGTCCAGTTGGGTGCCGAAGCTCAGGTTATAGGTAAGCAAGCCATGCATGATAAATTGGCTTTGGTGGATTCAGTGGCGGCGGCGCGTATTCATCCCAATGACCCGCAGCGTGTGCAACGTGCTTTAGAAGTGTATTTATTATCAGGTAAATCCATGACCCAGCATCATGCCGAAGCACAAGCCGATGTCATTCCCTATCAACAAATTAAAATGGTAATAGCGCCTGAAAATAGAGCGGTATTACATCAGAAAATTGCTTTACGCTTTCAGAAGATGTTGGATAACGGCTTTATTGAAGAAGTACGTGCCTTATATCAGCGAGGCGATTTAAGTCCTGAATTACCTGCGATACGCGCGGTGGGCTATCGTCAGGGCTGGGCGTATTTAGACGGTGAGATTACCGAGCAGGAAATGCAAGAACAAGGTGTTGCTGCCACGCGACAACTGGCGAAACGTCAATTTACTTGGTTGCGGCGTGAAACCGAAGCACAGTGGTTTTATAGCGAGCAGGAAAGGGTTTTAGCCCAAGCCTTAGAGTATTTACGGCTATTATTGGATAGGAATTAGAACAGTACAGTAATAATATGAACAGTAGGAGAGGCTTTAGCCTCGAATTTTTCCTCCTGCTTTTAAGCCCTCTCCTAGGCTCCGTTGACGTTTTGATGTCAATTATATCAAGTTCTTATAAAATACCATCTTGATTTTTCTGATCAAAATGATTTATTGTATCAATTCGTTAGTAAAAACTATGCACTTTAGTGCAAGACTTTTAGTATACTCTCATTCATGAGGTCTTATAGAAAGTCATCACATACAATCCATGATTTAAAAGTTCATTTGATATGGGTTACAAAATATCGATATTCTGTTTTAACACAGGAGGTTGGTGTACGAGCGAGGGATATTCTCCGTCAAATTTGTGATCAAAAAGATATTAAAATTATAAAAGGGGCGGTGAGTAAAGATCACGTGCATTTGTACATATCTTACCCTCCAAAATATTCAGTAAGTGATATGGTCAAGTGGTTTAAAGGAAGATCCTCTCGAAAATTACAGGATGAGTTTCCACAGCTTGGAAAAGTCTATTGGGGGCAGAATTTTTGGGCGATTGGTTATGCTGCCTTTAGTTCGGGCCATATTACAGATGAAATGATTAAAGAATATCTTGAAAATCATGATAAGCACTCAAATCATAATGATGATGATTTTAAGGTCGAATGACTTTAGTCCTGATTTACACTGATGTTCAGTCAGTCTCACTTTTAATCGGCTTGAGCCGAAAGCGCGACTTTCAGTCGCTAGTCAAACTATGCATCTTTTAGTGCATAGTTTTTTGATTTTCAGTCAGTTCTGAATGTTTTATATGGGTTTACCGCATAAAAGCTTAAATATCATGATTCAATGACGAAAACAGGCATGTGAAACGTCAACAGAGCCTAGTATTTTGTTAATTTGCCTTTTATCTCGATAATATCAATATAAGAAGTGATTTGACCTGATAAATTGAATAGCAAGCAAACTTGCCTGGCTTTCAGGCTAATATCGTGGAATATCAGGGCGAATATGCCTGATAAGACTATTGTTAGCCTCTCTTGAATTTAGCTCCTATATCTTAATTTCAAAGTGCTCTAAATTTTCTTAGTAAACTGATATAATTTATAAAAATTATAAGCCTGAATTTTGTAAAATGACTGAATATTTAGACCTACTTAAGCAACTACAGCCTAAAATTAAAAAAAATAACAAATATAAGGTGTTAGACCTTTTTGCAGGGTGTGGTGGGCTTGCTCTTGGGTTTGAAGCTATAGGCTTTGAAACGGTTGGGTATGAAAAAGAAATAGATGCTGTTAAAACATATAATAGTAACCTTCATGGTATATGTCATGAAGAAGAATTAACAACTGAAACAGTATTTCCTACTGCTGATATTATTATTGGTGGTCCTCCTTGCCAGCCTTTTAGTGTTGGAGGGAGGCAAAATGGATTAAACGATTCTCGTGATGGTTTTCCTATTTTTATTAATGCAGTGAAGCAACAAAAGCCACAGCTTTGGCTTTTTGAAAATGTTCGAGGAATGCTTTATCGAAATAAAGAGTATTTGCAGGAAATCATTAAAAGCTTAGAGGCATTGGGGTATATTATTAGTTACAAGCTAATAAAGGCATCTAACCATCAAGTTCCACAAAATAGAGAAAGGCTAGTTGTTGTTGGTACAAAAAAGACCACTTTTCAATTCCCTATTGAATATGGTTATAAATATACTGTAGGTGATGCAATATTAGATATTGCTTATGATGTTGATGAAAATAGTAAGTTTTTGACAGAAAGTCAGGATAAGTATGTAGCTAAGTATGAAAAAGCTTCTAAATGTATTAATCCTAGAGATTTATACATGGATCGCCCATCAAGAACTGTGACATGTAGAAATTTGGCAGGTGCAACTGGTGACATGTTAAGGGTAAAACTACCTGACGGAAGAAGAAAAAGATTAACTGTTCGTGAAGGAGCAAGGTTACAAAGTTTTCCTGATTGGTATAAATTTTATGGCTCTGAAAGCTCCCGATTCTACCAAGTTGGGAATGCTGTCCCCCCTTTAATGGCTCTTCATTTGGCAAACTCAGTATTTGAATTTATGAATGGTAATTTATATAAAGATAAACCTCAAGGACAACTAGAGTTAGAATTCTTATGGCAATAAAGATAGAAAATTTAGCAAAAAATAAATCCTCAAAAATTAGGAAGTTAATAGTTTCTGGATTAGAAATTATTACAGCTGTTGGAGTTCCTGTTGATAACTTAACTGTCCGCCGCCTAGAAAAAATGACGATGTCATTTTTAGCTCTTTGTGATATGAATCAATTAAAAAAATGGAGTCAAATATCATCTATTTCTAATGGGCATACTTTAAGAACAAGAGAAATAATCACCTATATAAATGAAAATTATGAAGAGGATATTAGCTTAGGTAGCTATGATGATATTAGAAGAAAAGACCTTTTACGTTTAGTCGGAATGGGTTTAGTTGTAAAAAGTGCAAATAATCCCCAGGCAGATACAAATGATGGAACTAGGGGTTATGCTATAGAAAATAAGTTTGGAGAGCTTATAAAAAAATATGGAACTAACGGTTGGGAAAAAGCAATTAGTTCTTTTGCATTAGATCAAGATTACATAGATAATTTTTACAGTAAAAGAGAAATTGAAAAGCTAGAAGTTCAGGTCGAGTCAGGTATTTCTTTATCTTTAGATAGTGGCCCTCATAATTTAATTCAGAAAGCTGTTATTGAGAAATTTCTCCCCAACTTTGGGTATCAAGCAAATGTTTTATATATAGGAGATACGTCAAATAAACATATGTATGAGTACCCTGAAAAAATGGCTGAATTAGGGTTGAATATTGAAGACAGAGGGATGTTGCCAGATATAGTTGCTTTTAGCGAGACAAAGCAATGGCTTTATCTTATTGAAGCAGTTCACTCTTCAAACCCACTAAATCCCGAGAGATGTATCGAGTTACAACGCACTATTTTAAAAAGTTGTAAATATGGAGTGGTTTTTGTAACAGCATTTTTAAGTAAAAAAGAATTTGTAAAGTGGCTACCTGAAATAGCATGGGAAACTGAAGTTTGGTTAGTTGATAACCCTGAACATTTAGTGCATTTTAATGGCGATAAATTTATTGGACCACATAATGATAGTCCTAGTTTTAAATAAAAGGCTAACAATTGCTTCCAGCCGACCGTAAAAAGCGTCACAAAATTTGCAAAAAGACGCAAATTTTCCGCCCCTTTTCACGGCGACTGAAGCGGGCGTTATGTTTAAATTAGGAAAATAATATGGCGCAGGATAAAAATGAAGACTTGCAACTTGAAAATGAATATAAAATATCAGAAATAGAGTTAAAGCAAGTTAAAGCCTATGTTGATATTTTTAAAAATAATTCATTCCAAGAACATTATGAAGTTAATAATTACATTAGCAGACATAATTTGTGGAATGATTTTTCAGAAATACGTTCCATGAATACTCATGGGGTCAACTGTATTAAGGGAATTTTACCTAAGTTCTTTGCAATAGTTTGTAAGATTCTCGAAATAACAGGGGATAACGGCGAACCCTTAGATAAATCTGAACCGTATTAGAATATAAACATAACAAAAAAATCAAGCGGATTCAGGGCTTTACGATTCGAAAGTCAGCCCGTTTAGTTGGCATTGATAAAAACACCGGATTCCGCTGGCGGCACCGGATTCCGCTGGCGGCACCGCTTTTTAATGTGTCCAACTCTCGATAAACCAGAACATTTAACGGGTATTGTTGAAGCAGATGAGACTTTTTTTCTCGACTCACACAAGGGAGAAAGGAACCTATCACGCCCCGCTCGCAAGCGAGGTGGAAAAGCGCAGAAACGCGGGGTCTCTGCTGAGCAAATTCCTGTTCTTATTATGCGTGATCGTAGTGGTGTTACTTCTGATACTATCTTGCCTAACGTAAGTGCGGATGCTTTAGTCAAAGTTTTAATGCCTATTTTAGAGCCTGATGCTATTTTATGTTCGGATGGACACAGAAGTTATCAAGCCTTTGCTAGGATATCAGGGATTATTCATCGGCCTGTCAATCTGGCAGCGGGTATCAGAGTGGCCGATAAAGCTTTCCATGTTCAAAATGTAAACGCATACGATAGCCGCCTAAAAGGCTGGATGCAACGTTTTCACGGTGTTGCCACTAAATACTTAGATCATTATCTTGGTTGGAGGCGATGGCTAGAGGCTCATTCAAAAACAATGACAGCTCAAGAATTTTTAACTGAGGTCGCAGGGGCTAATGGGCGATACCAACAGCTAATGCAGATATAGCCAAATTTAAAGGTTATCGAAACAGTAGATACTGTAAATGAAATTGGTGGAACTATTACTATTGAATCACAGCTCAGTAACAAAGATGATTTTTGGAACTCAATTAAATTCTTATTTGAAGAAGAGAAAGAAGACATTAAATTTGTATCTGCTGAGCAAGCACGGTAGGTTCGATTAGCGCAGCGTAATCGGACGCATGATGTGGATTATATTCATGTAAATCCATTGAAGCATGCCTATGTAAAGTGCGTTGTAGATTGACCTTATTCAACTTTTCATCAACATGTCGCCCGTGGAATTTATGTGCCGAATGGGTGTGGTGATATAAATAACTCGGTTGATGCTGATGAATAACATGCGTCCGATTACGCTATGCTAATCGGACCTACCGCGCTAAGTTGGATGCCGAAGCTCAGGTTATAGGTAAGCAAGCCATGCATGATAAATTGGCTTTGGTGGATTCAGTGGCGGCGGCGCGTATTCATCCCAATGACCCGCAGCGTGTACAGCGTGCTTTAGAAGTGTATTTATTGTCGGGTAAATCCATGACCCAGCATCATGCCGAAGCGCAAGCCGATGTCATTCCCTATCAACAAATTAAAATGGTAATAGCGCCTGAAAATAGAGCGGTATTACATCAGAAAATTGCTTTACGCTTTCAGAAGATGTTGGATAACGGCTTTATTGATGAAGTACGCGCCTTATATCAGCGAGGCGATTTAAGTCCTGAATTACCTGCGATACGCGCGGTGGGCTATCGTCAGGGCTGGGCGTATTTAGACGGTGAGATTACCGAGCAGGAAATGCAAGAGCAAGGTGTTGCTGCCACGCGACAGCTCGCGAAACGTCAGTTTACTTGGTTACGGCGTGAAACCGAAGCACAGTGGTTTTATAGCGAGCAGATGGATATTTTTCAGCAAGCCTTAGCCTATTTAATGCCGTTACTGCATAGGAATAAGTAAGCTATTTTCTATGATATTTCCCTTAAATTTTCAATGGCTTATTGCTTGCTTGTTATTTTTAGTATTCGGGTATATAACAGTATTTTAAGATTCCTATTAGGGAGATTGTGATGCAGCAGGAAATAAACGCTTTATTCGAGAAATTGAGTGCAGAACGTGATGCCATTAAATTACAGTTACGTTTAGCGAGTATGGATATTCAAGATGAATTTTCCGAGGCTGAAAAACGCTGGAATCAGATACGCCCGAAAGCCGAGGCGATTGCAAATGACACAGTAGAAATTACAGAAGAACTTATAAAGAATGTTAGAGTGATTTCAGAAGAGTTATCTGAATCGTATCAGAGGATTAAACAGCGTTTAGACGATTAAAAAATAGCTTGCCCCTTTTTTTAAGGGGCAAGCTAATCCTAAAGGCTTCTAGCTTGTAGGACCGTTGATATCTTCAGGGTCGCCTTCATAAGGGGTCGCGTATTTACAAGACTTTTCAGGACAGACTTTTTCAGGGCCATGTCGCTTGGTTGTTTTCAGCGTTAAAATAGGCCATGCACAGGTAGGACACGGTTCATTAACAGGTACATTCCATAATGCGTAGTCACATTTTGGATAATCTGAGCAAGAGTAAAATACTTTACCATGACGAGATTTACGTTTTAGGATACTGCCTGTTTTACATTTAGGGCATTCAACGCCGGTATCCAGTGGTTTTTCTAAAGGCTCAATATGCTTACATTTCGGGTAGGCCGTACAGCCGATAAATTTACCATAACGCCCCGTTTTCATCACAAGGTCGGACTCACAGCTTGGACATTTTCGGCCTTCAATAATTTCTGGCGTACTGGGTTGACTGCCGTCATCGTCTAAATTACGCGTATAAGAACAGGTCGGGTAATCGGTACAACCAATAAAACGCCCGTTACGTCCTAAGCGAATGGATAGGGGCTTTTCACATTCAGGACATTTTTCATCCAGTGCTTCTTGGGTAACGTCCTTACGCTGTACCGACTCTTCTTTTTCATGAATCAGCTTGGTAAACGGCTTCCAGAAAGTACTGAGCAGAGGCACCCATTTCTTTTCACCCCGAGAAACGGCATCTAAGTTGTCTTCTAATTTTGCGGTGAAATTGTAATCGACATATTGGGTAAAGTGGTCGGTTAAAAATTTCGCCACAATACGCCCGACATCGGTAGGGAAAAAACGTTTTTTATCTAATGTAACGTATTCACGGTTTTGCAGCGTAGAAATAATGGAAGAATAGGTGGAAGGGCGACCAATACCATGTTCTTCTAAAGATTTAACTAAGCTGGCTTCACTGTAACGTGGCGGCGCTTCGGTAAAATGTTGATTGGTGACAATTTCCTCTAAGGGAATGGAGTCGCCTTGCTTCATGGCTGGTAAGAAGGTTTCTTTATCATCGCCTTCTTTATTATCATCCTTACCTTCAAGGTAAACGGTCATAAACCCCGCTTTAGCAATGACTGAGCCGGTTGCACGAAATACATTTTCTTCGTTACCACAGTTTAAATCCGCTGAAACCGTATTAATGGTGGCGTGAATCATTTGGCAGGCCATAGTCCGCTTCCAAATTAAATCGTACAGTTTAAATTGGTCACTACTCAGGTATTTCTTTAAATCGCTGGGTGTTTGCTCTGCTAGCGTAGGGCGCACGGCTTCATGCGCTTCTTGTGCATTTTTTGATTTCTTTTTAAAGGAGCGCGCTTCTTTAGGTAACTGGTCAGCCCCGTATTTATCGCTGATTAATTGGCGAATATTTTCCAGAGCTTCTTCGGCTAAATTAACCGAATCGGTACGCATATAGGTAATTAAACCGCTGGTTTCTCCGCCCCCAATATCAACCCCTTCATACAGTTGCTGTGCCACCATCATAGTGCGCTTAGTGGTAAATCCCAGTTTACGTGAGGCTTCTTGCTGTAAAGTGGAAGTGATAAACGGTGGCGATGGATTGCGTTTACGTTGTTTCTTTTCTATGTTGGCTACCACTAAGCTACCGCTCGCCTCAGCAATTAAATTTTGCTGTATTTCGGCGGCTTGCGGGTCATTAGTAATGCTAAATTGCTGTAGCTTTTCGCCTTTATAGTGCGTGAGTTTTGCTTTGAAAGCTTGTTTCTCATGGGCGAGTTTGGCTGTAATACTCCAGTATTCTTGAGTCACAAACGCTTCTATTTCTAACTCTCGTTCGACAATCATACGCAGCGCAGGGCTTTGTACCCGTCCTGCGGAAAGTCCACGGCGAATTTTTTTCCATAATAAAGGGGACAGATTAAAGCCCACTAAATAATCCAATGCCCGCCGTGCTTGTTGAGCATCGACTAAATGAATATCAATTTCACCTGGGTTGGCAATCGCATGAGTCACGGCTTTTTTAGTAATCTCATGAAAAACTACGCGATGCACGGTTTTATTTTTTAGCAGTTTTTTGGCTTTCAGTAATTCTAATAAATGCCATGAAATCGCTTCGCCTTCTCTATCAGGATCGGTAGCGAGATAAAGGGTATCAACCCCTTTTAGAGCTTTAGTGATGGCTTGGACATGACGTTGATTACGCTCTTGAATTTGGTATTTCATAGCAAAATCATTCTCAGGGTCAACAGCCCCTTCTTTGGGAATGAGGTCTCGTAAATGCCCATAAGAGGCAAGCACTTGGAAGTCTTTACCTAAATATTTTTCAATGGTTTTGGATTTCGCAGGCGACTCTACAATAATTAAATTTTTGCTCATAAGGCGATACGTACGGTAGTTTAGTGTAAAAGCTCGGAGGCTTCTTGATAGATAATATTTTCCATGTGGGCAATGGCCACTTCGTCATCGGGTTGGCTTAATAAAACGATAAGGGAAATCCATTTTAATTCTTCCAGTGCCACTTTACTGGCACTGATATCCATTGCGCGCTCGATAACGATTTCACGAGTATTGGCTGTAACAATATTTAAACGCTCTAAGAGCAGGATAAAGTCACGACACTCAAGGCTGAGTTTGTCGGATTCAGACACGGAGAAAATACGAAAATTTTTGGCTGACTTAAATTCGGTTTCTTCTTGTAAGGCCAGTGAATCGAGCCAATCAAAGGCTTTACTAATACAGTTATGATTGAAACCCGCTTCTTTAAGTTCGGTTTTTAGTTCATCCGAATCGGGGGGTGTCTCAATGTCACTATTAATATAATTTTCAAATAGATAGATTAGGACATCAAAAATATCTTCATTCATACATTGGGTGTTTGTTGCGGGCTAAAAGGGGGAAATAGCTAGTGGTTTCGTTGATAGCCACCGCCGTGAGTGGGACTAATATACCCTTGTAATTCTAAAATGAGCAAGTCTGCCGTGATATTATCCACACGAATTCCTGTATTTAAGACTAAATCATCGACTAAGGTGGGGCTAAACTGTACGTGTTGTAGTAGCTTAATTTGAGTGTCGGATAAGTCTTCCTGTGAAGGATTATTTTGTAAGGCAGGGGGAAGTTGGCTGTTGTTCAGGTGCGGTGCGAGTTCTTCTAAAATATCTTGTGTGGTTTCCACCAGTTTCGCCCCTTCACGAATTAGGGTATTGCAACCGCGCGCGAGTGGGTTGTAAATAGAACCTGGAATGGCAAACACTTCTCGATTTTGTTCTAAGGCCATACGAGCGGTAATCAGTGAGCCACTTTTTTTAGCGGCTTCAACTACCAATAAACCCATCGAAAGCCCACTAATAATACGGTTACGCCGTGGGAAATGATTGGCGTTGGCCGTCGTGCCCGGAGGAAATTCAGATAACATAAGCCCGTGTTGCACAATTTGGGTGGCTAAGTCTTTATGAGCCGCAGGATAGACACGGTCTAAACCTGTTCCTGTGACCGCAATGGTCGCCCCTTGGGCTTGCAATGCACCTCGATGACTGGCCGCATCAATTCCTAAAGCCAAGCCGCTGGTTATGGTAAAGCCTGAGCTGGCTAAACTGTGGGCAAAATCATAAGCAATTTGTAAGCCCGAAGCAGAGGGGTTGCGGCTGCCCACGATGGCGATTTGTGGGAAATGAATTAAATCAATATCACCACGAGCAAACAGTATCGGCGGTGGGTCAGGAATTTCTTGCAGTTGTTTGGGGTAGTGTTCATCTCCCCATAAAATTAGATGATTCTGCGCTTGTTCTAGCCATTGTAAATCGCGCTCAACTAAGGCCCAGTTGGGTTTTTTGAGCGCATCAATGCTGGCGGTTTTTAATCCGAGTTGTAATAATTTCTCTCGTGGCGCATTAAAAACCTCTTCTGGACTGCAGTACTGTAGGCATTTAAAAAATGTTTTGCTGCCCACGCCTGGAGTACGCAAAAGCATAAGCCAATGTTTTTGCGTATTAAGCTCTATATTATTCAGGAGTTTGTACCGCATCTAAAATATGCACATGTTTGCTGGTGTGCATAATCAGTGCATAACTGACTCGCTCAAACAATCGAAATACTAAGAGAGTCCCGACTTTTTCTTTGGGCAGTTGAATGATTTCTGCTTCGGCTTGAAAGGGGTCTTGAATTTTTTTTCCTGCTTGATAAATATCCAGTAAATGGCCTATTTTTAGATTGGATTGGCTGCCTTTATTCAGTACCACGATATCAAATTGGCCTAATTTTTCATGCCCCTTTAATGTAGCAATAATAAAAGCATTTATTTTAAGCTGAGGTTTGGTTGGATAAAAATTAGGAGGAAGAGAGAATGTTGTTGCAGGCATCAGGCGGTCGCCTAAGCGTAGTTCACTTAAAGAGCGAGTGACTAATAAAGTAGCAGGGTCACCCACCCTTAGTAAGCTATTATCTGCAATGTATTGTGCTTCATAGCCTAAAACTTCTTCAGTTTCAGGGTCTGTATAAGTTTCCCCTGCGCGGAAAGTGGTATATTTTAAATGCTCTGCTTTTAAAATAGAGCGTGCATAGAATTTATTCGCCTGACTGGCAATCAGGTGTTCTCCCGCAAACGCGACAATATAAGGGGCGTTTTTTAAATCATCTTTATTTAAAACCCGTGGGGAATTAAGAAAGGGGGCAATCGCATCTAAAGGAATGGTGGCAATCGCTTTGGAATCTGATGCACTGTAGTGAATCTGTGGTTTTAAATGCACGACATCAGAACTTTGTTCATTGACGCAAAGCATCGGCTGACCGTTAATAAAACACAGCGTAATAATATTGCCTGGATAAATAAGGTGCGGGTTTTTAATTTGCTGATTGTTGTGCCAGACTTTGGGCCAGAGCCACGGATCTTGTAAGAATTTTGCAGAAATATCCCATAAAGTATCGCCTTTGACCACAATATGTTTAATGGGATGGTGTGTGTTAATTTTTACCACATCCGCTTGGCTAGCAAAGCTAGAAGATAAGAGAATGATAAGGCTAATGATTATGCGTGAGGTCATAAAAATACCTGAGTTAAAAGTCACTGAATAGGGCATAAAACGAGAGCGATTAGTATAGCAAACAATGCTTGAAATAAATGTGAGAAGTCAGATTTATCGTTTATCAATAAGCCCGTAAAACCCCTTCCTTTAGGTGGGGGATGTAAGGGGGATTTTGATTATTTTCTTAAATAGAGTGATATTTTACAATTTCTTTTGATATTATGTAAGTATGGTTAAGAAAGCGTATAAATACAGATTTTACCCAACGGATGAACAAGCTGAATTGCTTGCGAAAACCTTTGGCTGTGTGCGCTTTGTGTATAATCAAATTTTGAGAGTCCGAACGGATGCTTATTATCAAGCGCAAGAAAGCATTTCTTATACAGGGGCGAGTGCTCAACTGACTCAGTTAAAAAAGAGCGAAGAAGCCGCATGGCTTAATGAGGTGTCTAGCGTGCCTTTGCAGCAATGTTTAAGAAATCAACAGGCGGCATTCTCTAATTTCTTTGCTGGGCGTGCAAAATCCCCTGTTTTTAAAAAGAAAACACATAAGCAGTCAGCGACATTCACCAGTGCCGCTTTTCGGTATAAAGATGAACAAATCACTATCGCTAAATCGAAGCAACTGCTTAATATCAAATGGAGCAGAGGCCTTCCTTCTACTCCAAGCAGTATTACTATTTCCAAGGACTTTGCAGGGCGTTATTTTGTGAGCTGTCTTTGCGAGTTTGAACCCACTCTTCTTCCTACTAACAATAAATCTATCGGTATTGATGTAGGTATCACTGACATTACCATTACTTCGGACGGTAACAAGTCTGGCAATCCTCGTTACACTAAAAAATACGCAACCAAATTGGCTTTCGCACAGCGCAAACTTTCCAAGAAGAAACTCGGAAGCAAGAACAGGCTGAAAGCAAAAGTTAAGGTCGCGCGTATTCACGCCAAAATCTCAGATGGTCGGGCGGATTTTCTACACAAGAAATCCACGCAATACGTAAACGAAAACCAAGTTATTTGCGTTGAAACCCTAAGAATTAAAAACATGGTAAAAAATCCTAAACTGGCTAAACATATTGCTGATGCAAGCTGGGGAGAGTTAATACGGCAAATTGAATACAAAGCCCTTTGGTATGGGCGAACCTTGGTAAAGATTGACCAATGGTTTCCATCAAGCAAGCGGTGTGCTTGCTGTGGAACTATTGCCGATAAACTCCCTTTGGAGGTACGTCACTGGATTTGTCCAGAATGCCATACAGAATTAGACCGAGATATTAATGCGGCTAAAAATATAAGAGCGGAAGGGCTTTCCGTGCTAGCCTTTGGAGAGAATGTCAGTCTTGTGTAGCCAGTCTGCATAAGCGGTTCTCGTTGAATTAGGAAGTTCCTGTTAGTAATAATGGGAATCCCCGTCCTTTAGGGCGGGGAGGATGTCAAGGAAACTTAATATTGTAGGAGACAGCTCATGGCAAAAGCCTGTGCGCGACATATTTTAGTAAAAACCAAAGAAGAAGCGGAATTACTGAAGAAAAAATTACAGGGAGGGGCTGATTTTTACCAGTTAGCTAAAAAACATTCTATTTGTCCTTCTGCAAAGAAAGGCGGAGATTTAGGCGAGTTTAGCGCAGGAAAAATGGTGAAAGCCTTTGATGCGGTAGTGTTTAAAAAACCTTTATTAACCGTGCATGGCCCTGTGAAAACCAAATTTGGCTTTCACTTGATTGAAACAATTTATCGTTCATAAAAGGAATGCATTAATGAGTAAGTTAGATTTAAGCGACAGCGAGTGGCGGGAAAAACTGACCGCTGAAGAATATGCCGTGTGTCGATGCAGCGCAACAGAAGCGCCGTTTACCGGTGAATATGTCGATTGCAAAATTGAAGGAAGCTATCATTGCCGTTGCTGTGAGCAGGCTTTATTTAGTTCAGAGACTAAATACGACTCAGGCTCAGGTTGGCCGAGTTTTTGGCAACCTATCAGCGAGTCAGCGATAAAAGAGGTTTTAGATGCGGGATTGGGTATGCAGCGTACTGAAGTGCGTTGTTCTGTCTGTGAGTCCCATTTAGGACATGTCTTTACGGACGGCCCTCAGCCAACCGGTTTACGCTATTGTATTAACTCAGCCGCACTGGAATTACACTCTTGAAAACAGAAAAACAAACCGTTGAAGATTTATTAAGCTTTATTGATGCCAGCCCCAGTCCTTGGCACGCGGTAGCAACGACAGAACAGCGATTACTCGCGCATGATTTTACCCGTTTACAGGAAACAGACGCATGGCAGTTAGTTGTGAACGGCCGTTATTATGTTATTCGGGATGATTCCTCGATTATTGCTTTTGTGGCAGGGGAAAAGCCTTTAGTGGAATCCGGCTATAAAATTATTGGCGCGCACACCGATTCCCCAGGCTTACGTGTTAAACCGCACGCCCTACATAAGGCAGGCGAGCTTTTACGTGTTGGGGTTGAGGTTTACGGCGGGCCGATTTTAGCCACCTTTACCGACAGAGATTTAAGTTTAGCGGGTCGTGTGAGTTACCGAACAGAAACGGGTGCGCTAAAAACCAAGCTGGTTCATTTTGAACAGCCCTTATTGCGTTTACCCAATTTAGCGATACACATGAATCGGGGAGTGAATGAAGACGGTCTCAAGTTGCATAAGCAAAATGAATTGCCTTTATTATTTTCTATGAGCAGTGAACAGCAGTTGCCTGAAGAGGTCTTTACTGAGCTATTGCAAACGCGATGTGACTTTCCTGCGGACACTATTTTATCGTGGGAATTTAATGTTTATGATACGCAAAAAGGCGGTTTTTGGGGCGCTGATCAAGAATTTTATGCCAACAGCCAACTGGATAATTTAGCCTCTTGCCATGCGGGCTTAGAAGCGTTATTAACCGGTACGGTATTGCAATCGGGTAATACCGTGGTGTGTGCTTTTTTTGACCATGAAGAAGTCGGCAGTGAAAGCACCAAAGGCGCGGATGGCTGTTTTCTCTCGGATATTTTAGAGCGTATTGCTTTAGGTCAAGACTGTCAGGTAGAAGATTATAAGCGCGCTTTAGCTCAGAGTTTTATGCTGAGTGTCGATATGGCGCACGCCTACCAGCCAAACTTCCCAGCCGCTTATGAGCCAGAGCATCAAGTGTATGTAAATAAAGGTCCGGTGATTAAACTGAATGCAAATCAACGCTACAGTTCAGAGTCTGTTTCTGAAGCCCGTTTTATGCAGTGGTGTCAGCAAGCAGAGGTTCCCTATCAGCAATATTCCCATCGAACCGATATTCCCTGTGGTAGCACTATTGGCCCAATGACTTCTGCAAAACTGGGGATTCGTACAGTGGATGTAGGTTGTGCCATGTGGGCGATGCACAGTATTCGAGAGAGTGCAGGAGTGTTAGACCATGAATATATGATTCGAGTGATGCGCTGTTTTTTGGCGGAATAATAGATTAAGCATTATAAATTATTGATAATAAATTAACTTATGCACATAGATAAAATTAAGATAAAAAATTTTAAGGGGTTTCAAGAACGGTCATTTAGCTTTGATTCTAATATGACCGTTTTAATTGGTGATAATGGTTCAGGTAAAAGCAGCCTTTTAGATGCGCTATCTTTTATCTTAGGTACTTTTTTTCTAGGTATTGATGGTGTATCTTCACGCCCTTTAAAAGAGTATGAAAAAAGAAGGCGGATTATTTCTCCTGAAAGTATTGAAGTGCAATTGCCTTTTAGAATTGAGGTGGAACACTCTTTATCTGGGCGGCAGTACGCTTGGTACCGAGATACAAATAAAAGAACAGGGGGGGCGAGTAGTTATAGAAATGCCAACGAATTAATTCAACAGGCAAAGCTGTATACTCAGCAAGTAAGAGAGGGAGGCGATATTTCATTACCTTTGATTGCTTATTATGGAACGGAGCGTTTAGCGCGTGAGAAGCATGAGCAACTTGCCTACCGTAAAAAAGGCTCCCGTCTGGATGGTTATTATAATGCGCTTGACTCCAGTTGTATTTTTAAGAAATCTTTAGAGTGGTTTAAGAGTTATGAAGATTCCATTTTAAAGTTTAATCAGGATGATACGCTTTATCGGGTATTTACCGCTGTGATTATTAATATGGTTCCTGATTGGACTCAGATTCGTTTTAGCTGGGAAGCGGATGATATGTTGGGGCAGTTAGAAACAGGGGAATGGATGCCCTTTAAAATGATGAGTGATGGTTATCAGAATATAATTCGTTTGGTAGCTGATATTGCCTATCGAGCGATTATTTTAAATCCCCATTTAGGCAGTAATGCGGTCAGAGAAACTGAAGGTGTTGTTTTAATAGATGAAATTGATATGCATTTACATCCGTCGTGGCAGAAAAGTATTATTGCTGATTTAAAAAAGACATTCCCCAAGATTCAATTTATTGTAACAACTCATTCGCCTTTTATTGTGCAGTCCTTACGTAGTGAAGAGCTTATTAATTTAGATTATTTAACCAGCGAGAGTCCTTTTGAAAAAAGCATTGAAGAGATTGCAGAAACGGAAATGCAAGTAGAAAATGTTCGTCGTAGTCAGATGTTTAATGCCTTACAAAGTTTAGCCTCAACGTATTTTGATTTAATTGAACAAGGAAAAACGGTCAGCGATGATATTAAAATGAGTGAGATAAAAGCAGAATTAGATAGGATAGAATTGGAATTTAGTAAAGACCCTGTTTATGTGGCTTTAATGTTAGCGGAACGAAAAACAGAACTAAGATAATGCGCCCTGTTGATAAAGCATGTTTTGCAGGAAACCAAGAAAGCTATACTCCTTATGGAAAGGCAAAAGCGGATTTAATTACTGCTTTAGGGAGTTTTTGTAGCTATTGTGAAAGGGTGGTTATTTCTTCATCACTTGCTGTAGAGCATATAGAAAATAAGGCGAGCTATCCAGTTAAGGAATCTAATTGGGATAATTTTTTATTATCTTGTGTTAGTTGTAATTCGATTAAAGGGGTAAAGTCAGTTGTTGATGTGTTATTGCCTGACCGTAATAATACTTTTGAGGTATTTTTGTATTTAGAATCTGGCTTTATTCAGGTTAGGCCTGATATTGAGCCTATATTATCGGTAAAGGCTCAAGCCTTATTGGATTTAGTTCGCCTAGATAGAATACCGCATAAAAACGGATATGCAGGTACAGATACATTATGGTTGGAGCGTAAGGAATCTTGGGATTTAGCACAGCGTTATTTGCAAAAATATAAAACGAACGGCTGTGATATTGAAACAGTAAAGGATTTGGCTAAATCCAGAGGTTTTTGGTCTGTTTGGATGCAGGTTTTTCAGAACGAACCTGCTGTACAGAAAGCTCTGTTGAGTGCCTTTCCTGGGACAAAATTAAAATATTTTAAATCTTTACTTCCTAAACTTTGTGTTTAGGAAGTAAAAAATAAACATTAGTCGATATAGCCATTTTCTTTAAACCAAATGACGGCATCGCGATAGGCTTCTTTAACGGGGGTGGGTTGTAAGCCAAGTTCTCGAATTGCTCGACTATGGCTGCCAAATTTACCGCAGTTTAAGAGGCGAATGGAGTGATAATTAAAGCGGGGCTGGATATGTGGGAAAAATTTACGCTCTATCCAGTCTTTAATAATCGCAATATTCTGCATAAGCAAGGTCGGAATCACTAAACTTGGTTTTTTAACACCGGTAAACTCTTCTAGCCACTCAAGGGTTTCATTAATGGTGTGCTCTTCACCGGTAAGCAAATAACGCTCCCCAATGACGCCTTTTTCCATCGCTAATAAATGCCCTTGTACCACGTCTTGCACAGGCACAAAATCAAAACCGCCTTGTACAGAGCCACGCATCTTTCCTTGAGCGAATTCAATAATGGTTCTGCCTAATAGCGAGGGTTTGAAATCCCATGGCCCAACAATGCCCGATGGATTAACAATCACTGCAGGCAGGCCGCGTGAAATTTCTTTATACACTTCCAGTTCAGAGAAGGTTTTAGATATTTCATAATCGGTGGTCATTTCATAAGGACTGACCGCCCATTTTTCATTGGATGCGCCTTCGGGATTATTGCCGACTGCGCCAAAGGAACTGCAATGCACTACTTTTTTAATACCTTCTGCACGGCAAGCCTGCATTAAATGGCGAGTCCCCAGTACGTTGACATCATAAAGCTCTTTGCGGTCGCCATCCCGAATACTGACAAATGCAGCAAGGTGATACACGTAATCGCAGCCTTTTATCGCCGCGATAATCGAGGCTTCGTCGCGTAAATCACCGATAACTTGTTCGACCTCTAAGCCTTCTATGGCGCTATTATCACTTTCGGGGCGTACTAAAACGCGGACTTTTTCACCGCGTTTTAAGAGTTCACGGACTAAATTAGCTCCTAAATGCCCTGTTGCGCCGGTGACAAAGGTGGTCATAAGCCTGCATCTTCTTTTTCAGCTAACATTTGGTTATATGCGCGCAATTCTTTTTTCGTCAGTCCTGCGCCGGTAAACACATAACGCTCTTTATTTTCTTTTTGTTTTTTCTTGCGCAAGGCTTCGGTATGCACATACTCTTCCCATTTTTCGATGCTCATTTTTTGGAATTCGCCGACAATCGGGTTAAATTCTAAATGTTGAATATCAGGGTGACGTTGTTGGCCAATCATTTCTTCATTGAGTATGTAAGTATCTTCGCCCAGCAGAGGAATGATATACAGTTTATTCGCTAACCAAATAACGGATTTGCGTAAAAACTTAGGCACGGGTTTATTAATCAGGGGAATCTCAAGAGGCCCTAATAGAAACACGAAAAAGCAACGCGTATGCCCTTCATCAATCGGGGTCATAAACAGCCAATGTAGGTATTTATCGGCAGTATTCGAGCCTTGGTAAGGGTATTGATACCATAAGGTCATATCTTCTAAGCCTGCGCCTTTCTTTTCGCCTGCGGTTTTAACCGCGCTGCTTTGGCTCATATCCGTTTCATATTCTAAGGTGATGGTATCGCCTTCACGATAGTAATCTTTTAGATGTGGATTGGTGAACGGTTTGAATTTACGGTGTAAGAAGGCATGATTAAAATCACAGACATTTTCCAGCATCATGCTGTAATGTGCGTCGAGTTTGACATCAATCGGAATAAATTCCCAAGGTTCGTCTTGGTCGAGTTGTGGAATCGAGGGGATTTTAACTTCTTCAGATAAAGCAGGGTCGCCAGGAAATACCCAGATTAATCCGTATTTTTCTTGTACAGGGTAGGAATTAACTTTGATGTTCGGTAAGTCGTTTTTGCCTTTGCCTTTTCCGAGTTCATGAGAAATCCCCGTACATTTTCCACAGCCATCGAAGTTCCAGCCGTGGTATTGACAGATAATTTCTTCGCCTTCAACAATACCGGAGCTTAGGCGTAATTGGCGATGAGGACAGCGATTTTCAATGGCATTAACTTTGCCACTTTCCCCGCGAAACAGGGCAATAGGACTTTTCCAAAAAATAACTTCCAGCGATTTACCTTTTTTTAGGTTTTTGCTTTCTTCCATCGCGTACCAGTAGTTACCACTTTGTCCCATGGTACGGACTAATTCACGGCGACTTTTAGGTTTTTGTTGTTCTTCTTCAGTGCTCATAAAAACTCTCAAGTATTGGGTTAATTTTATTAAGGTTATTGTAGCAGGTTCGTTCAGGACTATTTATTGAACAATGCAATGCGTACCATGGCTAAGAAACCTTTTATTTTTGTTAATAAGCTGGCTTCGGCGCGTAATTTTTGATGGCCTGGTAGGGGATGGCCTTTGGCCAGTTTACCGATTTTTTCTTTGACCGCAGGGTCAAGTTTTCCTTCAGCGGCTAATTCAAAGAACAGGGCTTTGGTGTTACCTAAATCAAAGAAATCGCGCTGCCATTCCCATTGGTAGTTTCCACCATAACGAAACCAAGAACCGCCAATACCTGCAACGGTATACGGTGTGCCATCTTCACGTTTTGCAGGGGAGACTTGATCCCATAAGCCAATGACTTCACCTTGTTTTTCATCAATAAGAATGCGGTGATACGGATATTTCCATTCCTCAAAGCCTTCCATTTGCTCGCCCAGCGCCCATTTTTTTATTTCTTCGCGATTATGGGCGACAAATTCTTCATTGGGGCCGATATTCCAGCGGTATTCTGCATTTTCTGTATACATTGCACCCAAATGGGTTGGCCAGTCGCCGTCTTTTTCCGCTTGGCGATTGGCTTCTAACCAGCGTTGTACCATTTCTTCTAGTTCTTCTCTTGGATATGCAGCCATGTTGATTCCTTAATCCTGTTTAATTTTAATCGCAGAGGTTGGGCAGTATCTTGCGGCCTTTTGGGCTTTTTTTAGCAAGGTATTATCTGGCGTTTCCTGTAACACAGTCAGATTGCCTTTAGCGTCCACTTGAAACAGTTCAGCCGCTTCTGCCATACAGTTGGCGTGGCCTTGGCAAAAATCCATATCTACTTCGATTTTAAAAGTATTGCTTTTGGCTGCGCTGGTCTCCGCTTTTTGAGTGGCTTGGCTTTCCGCTGTTTGGATTGAGCTACGTTTTTGATAACGAACCCGACACGGTGAATTTGGTTGTACCACCATTTCTTTATAGTTATCAATATAACTTTCAGGGGCATCGACTAATTCAAATTGATAGCGGCGTAAGAGGATACTAAAAATCGCTTTCAGTTGCAGCATGGCAAAGGCATTACCACTGCATTTATGTCGTCCACCGCCAAAGGCAATCCAACTGAATGGGGTTTTATCTTCTTGGCGTTCTTCGTTAAAGCGTTCTGGGTCGAATTTTTCGGGGTTAGGGAAAATTTCAGGAATACGGTGCGAAACACGTGGAGAAATACACACGTATTTTCCTGCTTTAATTAGGTAATCTTTAAACGGTAAGTCTTTGGCCACTTTACGAATTAGAAAGATAAGCGGGGGATGTAAGCGTAAGACTTCTTTAATCACCCTTTCAAAGACAGGAATTTCACGCAGAGATTCAAAGGTCACTTCGCCATTTTCGCCATACAAAGTATCAAATTCTTCCAATACTTGTTGGTAATGCTCAGGGTTACGCGCCAATTCTAAGGCTATCCAAGTGGCTGTGCCTGCGGTTGTGTGATGGCCAGCAAATAAAGTTCCAATAAGCATCCCCGTAATTTCATTGGGTGTTAAAGGGCTACCATCTTCATAACGGGTATCAATTAACATTTGAAAAGCATCGTCGCTTTTTTCTGTTTTTTGTGCACGTTTTTCAATAATACCTGTGACTAATTCTTGTAAGCGTACTCGTGCTTTATCACGACGGCGTAACACAGGAATAGGAAAATTTGGGAAGATAAAGGCAATCGGAGCCATGCCTTTTTCGAGGTCATGATATAAACGCGCAAATTCTTCATTCAGTTCGTAGCGAAATTCATCGCCTAATAAACAGTGACTGGAAGTATAAATAGTCAGCTGTTTCATAAAGTCGAGTAAATCCACTTCGCCTGAATCGCCCCAGTCTTTTATGGCTTCTTCTACTTCATTAACAATTACTTTTGAATAGCCGCGCATGGGTTTATCGCGTAGCACAGGCATGAGCATTTTTAATTGCTGGTCTTTGATATGCTGTGGCGCATCAAAGATAACGCCTTTACCAAAGATAGGGGTCATTACCTTATAGGCTTCATTTTGGTCTAACTGGGCATCAGGGGCGCGAAAAAAGGCTTCATTGCCTTCAGGGCCTGTTAGTAACACCATTTCTTGGTGAAACATACGAAATTCTCCAATTTCACCAAGTTTGCTGCGTAATTCCACCATGTAATCAAAGGGGTTTTTAGCAAAGGCAACCATGTGACCGATAACAGGCAGACCGCCTGACATTTTAGGGGGGGCTTTGTGAGGGGGTGTTTGTGATTGGGTCATAATTTAGATAAAAATAATAGGGGCGCGTGCCTTAAAAAGGAAGGGCACAAGAAGCGGGTTTGTAATAGGAAACAGGTTGATTTTACGCTGTGCTTGGTGAATGTACAAAAATATTGATGGCGGCAGTGAATAATTGGGTAGAACTTAGAGTAAGTGGTTGACCCACCATAAGGAATGGTTAAGAATAATTACAACGAATCTAAAATTAGAGGTCCTTTTTAGCGACATAGGAACAAGCAATAGAGTATGAGCTATACAGTGTTAGTGAGTTTATAACGGTTTCCATTGGGGGGCGTACTTAGTTGGATGAGGGTATTTCGAACGATGACTAATTTTATATTTAAGCGGATAAATTATTATAGTGCTAAAGAGAGTTGCAATTGCGTTAGGGTCAGCGATTCTTAAAAGGTGTATGCTTAGGTTTTTATAATGTAAAGAGGAGAGCGTGATGAGACAAATCAGTCGAATTTTTTTATGGGTTATTTTGGCGTTATTTTCTTCCAGTTCACTGTATGCCGATGTGGATATTAATGCGGGGAAAAAACGAGCTAAAATGTGTTTAAGTTGTCATGGTCAGGATGGCAAGAGTCAGGCGGATAATACTCCCAATTTAGCGGGACAAAAACCTGCTTATTTAGTGAATCAGTTGAGAGCATTTCGAGAGGGGACACGTAAAAATGGCATAATGAATAATATGGCAAAAGGGCTTTCTAACCAAGAGATTAATAATATAGCGGCTTTTTTTACGAGTTTAAAGGCGAAAAGTTCAAGTAGAAGTACGGTCATTAAAAAAGGAAAAGATCAGGTAGCTATGTGTATTGGCTGTCATGGACCTCAACTGGAAGGGCGAGGAATGGCTCCCAGACTGGCTGGGCAGCATTCTGTATATCTTAAGAAGCAGTTACAGAATTTTAAAAGCAAACAGAGAGTTCATGGCATGATGAATCACATTGCCAGTCGCTTATCCAAGCAGGATATGGCTGAGATTACAAATTATATAGGGAGTTTATAGTAGGGATTTTCATGTAAACTAACCTCATTATTTTTAAAGGCCACGGTATTTTTAGTAAAATTCCGTGGCTTTTTTAGGTCAACGGCTTGGGCGTAACCCCGTATTGAGCTGTTTATTTTTCTCTTTACGTTTCATTTTTTCATTATGTCTTTATCAACACCAAGCCAATCCAATCGTAGTCTGCTCTTGATTTTTCTATTTTCAGGCACGCTTTTTCTAAGTGCCTCGTTAATGTTTGTTTTACAGCCGCTGTTCGGTAAATTATTACTGCCGCTACTAGGTGGCTCGCCCGCGGTATGGAATACCTGTATGGTGTTTTATCAAATGTTGTTATTTGTCGGCTATTTATACGCCCACTTTTTATCCACCCGCTTATCTCATCTCCGTCAAGTACAAGTGCATGGGGCGTTAATGATTATCAGTTTTCTGGCCTTACCCGTGGCCTTACCTGAAGTGATGTCGCCGCCAATTGATAGCAACCCCAGTATATGGTTAGTCGGTGTGTTATTTGTTTCCATCGGCTTACCTTTTTTACTGATTTCCACTACTTCTCCTTTGATTCAAAAATGGTTTTCCCATGTGGGACACCATACCAGTCATGACCCTTATTATTTGTATGCCGCCAGTAATATAGGAAGTTTATTAGCCTTATTAAGCTATCCTTTTATTATTGAACCAAATATTGGTTTAGCCCAACAACAAGCCAGTTGGACAGATGGTTATATTATTTTATTAGTGTTTATTGCCGTGTGTGCTGAGTATTTTCATCGTAATTATCAAGCGAATACGGAAGAAGATGCACTGTTAAAAATTGAGGTGCCAGCACCTAGTACCAACACTAAATTACATTGGTTAGCCTTGGCGTTTGTGCCTTCCAGTCTTTTACTTGGGCTGACTAATTTTGTCAGTACAGATATCGCGGCCGCGCCTTTGTTATGGATTATTCCATTAACTCTGTATTTATTGTCTTTTGTGTTGGTCTTTTCCCGCTGGGCAGAAGCGATTCAACAGGTGGCGTTATGGGTACAGCCGGTTGTGTTATTGCCTTTACTGGCTTTTTCGTTTATTAATCCTGCCTTACTGCCGTATTGGTTTGATTTAATCCTGCATTTAAGCTCTTTTTTCTTAGCGGTTATGGTGTGTCATGGCGAGTTAGCCAAGCATCGTCCACACCCGAAATATCTCACGTTATTTTATTTAATTATGTCGTTTGCAGGCATGTTAGGCGGCTTATTTAATAGCTTTGTTGCGCCATTTATTTTTAAAGGGATTTATGAATATCCGTTGATGATTATCGCGGCGCTGTTATTACGTCCCAGTCCGAAAGGCGAAACGGCTTGGGATAAAGCAGAGCACGCGGCCTTTCCTATTTTATTATTTATCTTTATTGCTGCGGCCTATTTTTCTATGGTCGATTTAGGGCCGTATATGGATCATATCGGAACCGCTTTACTGTTATTAGTTGGCTTAAGCTATGCCTACCGTCAACAAGCGGTAAGTTTGGCTTTATTAACTGCAGTGGTGATTTTTTCCATTACCGGATTGCGCAATTATATGTCGCACACAGAATATAAAGAGCGTACTTTTTTTGGTGTACTGTCGGTGCGTAATGCGGTGTTAATCAATGAGCAAGGTAAGCCAGAACGCTATAAAGAACTGTTTCATGGTACGACCAAACACGGCGCGCAACGAAGCGGGGAAAACAGCAAAGAGCCATTAACTTATTACAGTCGCCCAGGGCCAATGGGGCAATTATTTAAAACCTATGATGCCAATAATGCGCATTGGAATGTAGGGGTGGTCGGTTTAGGTGCTGGCGCGTTAGCGTGTTATGCCAAACCAAATCAAGCTTGGTCTTTTTATGAAATTGACCCAGAAGTGGTGGCGATTGCCCAAAATACGCAGTATTTTAGTTATCTCAGTCGTTGTACACCGAAAGCGGCGATGTTAGTCGGCGATGCGCGTTTGTCTTTACAAGCCGAAGCGGATGGTAAATTTGATTTATTAGTGATTGATGCCTTTAGTTCGGATTCAGTGCCGACGCATTTATTAACCCAAGAAGCCTTGCGCTTATATATGAGTAAACTGAGTGAAACAGGGATATTAGCCTTTCATATTACCAACCGACATTTGGCGATTAAAAAAGTGCTTTCTGACCATGCAAGCCAATTAAATTACGCGGCTTTAATTCAAGAATTTAAACCGAAAACGCCTGCCCCTTTAGTGGTTGCAACCGATTGGTTTGTTTTTGCTAACAACGAGAAAAATTTAGCCTCGTTATATCAAAACGGCCTAGGCCGCTGGCAAAAGCCTGCTCTGTATTTTGATATGCAGCATTGGACCGATGATTTCACCAATGTGGTTGGGATTTGGAAGTAGGAAGAGTCATTTGCAGCCTGTTCTTAGTCGCTAATTATTATCCATTGAGCCGCAAGCCCCGTCTTTTCAAGTCGGGGCTATGCAAGTTAAGAATGGGGGGCGTTTTTAAATTGGGACTGATATAAAGAAACTCAAGAATCATGCTTCAAAATAGTGTATTATCAATCGCTTATGTTATCAGGCCGATGAGAATCACCCTGATAATTATTTCAATATTTAGAAAAAGACAATACTGTGAAAACACAAGCCCCCGTAGTTAATGTAAAACCCTATTTAGAAGATGAAGAGCGCGTTGAAGCGACGAAAAAATTTGATACGCCGACTCATCAAGAAAAGGGCAAACCCACTTTAGAAGGTGAGCGTATTCAGAAAGTTTTAGCGCGAGGCGGTGTTGGATCACGCCGTGAAGTCGAGCGTTGGATTAATGAAGGTTTGCTACTTATCAATGGACAGACTGTAAAATTAGGCGACCGATTAAAAGATGGCGACAGTTTAAGTTTACGCGGTCGTCCTTTGCGTTGGGAGCGTTTTAGTATTCAGCCGACTCAAGTATTGATTTATCATAAACCGACGGGCGAAGTGGTTACACGTAATGACCCAGAGAATCGTCCTGTGGTATTTAAAAAACTGCCTAAATTATTAAAAGGCCGCTGGATTGCGGTAGGTCGTTTAGATATTAATACGCAAGGTTTGTTGTTATTTACCAATAACGGTGAACTAGCTAATCGTTTAATGCATCCGTCTTCTGAAATTGACCGTGAATATGCGGTGCGTATTTTAGGGGAAGTCACTGAAGCGAATATTACCCAGTTAAAAGAGGGTGTGGAATTAGAGGATGGTTTAGCCAAATTTGATGATATTCAGTTTAATGGGGGTGAAGGGGCGAATCGTTGGTATCACGTTACAGTAACCGAAGGACGTAATCGTTTAGTGCGTCGCTTATGGGAAGCCTTAGAATTTCAAGTTAGTCGTTTAATGCGCGTACGTTACGGGCCTATTTTTCTGCCTGATGGCTTAGGTGTTAGACAAACGCATGAGCTAACGCAAAAAGAGTTGGATGATTTGTTAACCTTTGTTGGTTTACCCACAGAGAAAATTGAAGCAGGTTTTCAAGCCAAAGCGCCTAATGCTGCACGAGGGGCTAGTAAGCCGCGTTTACAGCGTGAAAGAGAGCAAGAAAGCAGAGCAGATAAAACTCGCTCTAATGCGTCTCGTTCAAATAGATCGGGTCGTTCGACCACTCAGAACCCAAGAAAACCTCGTTAATAAGCTTTTATGATGGAGAGCCCTTTTCTGAAGGAGAGGGTGTTTAGATTAAAGAGATAATTGCTTTTTTGCTTCATGAATTCTTTCTGGAATGCCGTCTATTTCAATGATTTCTATTTCAGGCGCTAGGCCAACTTTTTGAAAGGATTGTATTTTTGACCAGTCGAGTTTACAGACTGGATTATTACTTCCTGAGATAGATTGTAAATAGGCGACCTGCACAATATCAACATAATTAGCGGGTTTACCTGAAATTTTATTGAAGTTAAGGTATTCATAAGCAGGGGCTTTGAGGCTTTCTGGAAAGTCCCACGTATTCATAATGATTTTTCCGATAGGTACGTGGGCTTTTTCTAATAATTTTTCTAGGCGTAAAGGGTGGTCTTTAAATTCAGGCAGTTGTTCAGCCAACATTAAAATAGGCAGTTTGCCTATTTGGTGAATAAGTCCTGCTAGCATGGCTTCATCGGCTATTAGATGTGGTGTAAAACTGGTGAGTGCTCGGCTAATCGCTGAAATATTGACACTGTCTTCCCATACTTTGTGGAAGTGTTGCTTCAGTACACGGGATGAAGGTGTGTACATATTACGCATGATAAGAATAGACACTAAAGTGTTAACGGTGTGTTTGCCTAATATTGAGATGGCGTGTTTAATATCTCTTATTTCAACTTTTCGGCGATAAATAGGACTGTTTGCTACTTGGATAAGTCGAGCTGATAAGGCGGGATCGGTAGAAATAATCTCGGCTAACTCTTGTGTGGTACTGTTTTCTTTGTTTACGGCGGCTTGCACTTTGAAGACAATATCGGGCAAACAAGGCAATATTAATCGGTTGTTATCCAGCTCTGTTTGCACGTGAACTAGGAAGTCATTAATACTTTTAAATTTCATCTTTGTGTTGCCGGAAAATAAGGGGAATGGAAAGGTACGTTATTGGGGTAAAAGCGTGATAATGTTTGCATTTTTGAAACATTATCACGTATTTTAAGTAAGAGAGGGCTTTTATTTTGAAAAAACCAGTTCTTCTTCTGCAATATCTATATGGATGGTATCGCCCGCATTAAATTGACCGTTTAAAATAGCATGAGCGAGCGGATTTTCTAAGCTTTGCTGAATGGCGCGTTTGAGAGGGCGTGCCCCATAAATAGGGTCAAAACCTGCTGCACCAATTTTATCGACAGCCGCTGTACTGATGTCTAATTTAATATCGCGTTCTTTAAGGCGTGTTTCGAGTGTGGCCATTTGAATTTGGGCAATGGCGCGAATATCAGCTTGTGCTAGAGGATGAAATACGACTGACTCATCAATGCGATTAATAAATTCAGGTTTAAAATTCTGGCTAACCACTTCCATCACCGCTTGTTTCATCAGGTCGTAATTTTCTTCCCCAGAGAGTTCTTGAATAATTTCCGAGCCTAAATTGGAAGTCATAATAATAACGGTATTACGGAAATCAACAGTACGCCCTTGGCCATCGGTTAAGCGACCATCATCTAAGACTTGTAATAAGATATTAAACACATCGGGATGTGCTTTTTCTACTTCATCCAATAGAATAACAGAATACGGACGGCGGCGGACAGCTTCGGTTAAGTATCCCCCTTCTTCATAGCCGACATAACCTGGAGGCGCACCTACTAAGCGGGCAACGGAATGTTTTTCCATAAATTCGGACATATCTATCCGAATCATGGCTTCTTCGGTATCAAATAAGAACTCGGCTAAGGCTTTGCATAATTCTGTTTTACCTACGCCTGTCGGGCCTAAAAATAAGAAAGAGCCATTGGGACGATTGGGATCTGATAAGCCCGCACGTGAGCGTCGAACGGCATTACTCACCGAAAGTAAGGCTTCTTTTTGTCCGATAACTTTATCGGCTAAGTGCTGCTCCATATTCAATAATTTATCGCGTTCGCCATCGAGCATTTTAGCCACGGGAATGCCTGTCCATTTGGAGACCACTTCGGCAATTTCTTCTTCGGTGACTTTATTACGCAGTAAACTAAAATCTTGCATTTCAGCTTGTGAGGCTAAGTCCAGTTGATGTTCTAAGGCAGGGATAGTGCCGTATTGCAATTCTGACATGTGACTAAGGTCATTACTGCGGCGTGCTGTTTCTAATTCAAAACGTGCTTTTTCCAGTTTTTCTTTAATATTCGCTGAGCCTTGTAAGGAGGCTTTTTCTGCTTTCCAGACTTCTTCTAAATCGGCGAGTTCTTTTTCTAGGGAATAAATTTCGGAAGCTAATTTGGTCAGGCGCTTTTTTGATGCCTCATCCGAATCTTTTTTCATAGCTTCGCGTTCGATTTTAAGCTGAATCAAGCGGCGATCTAATTTGTCCATGACTTCTGGCTTAGAGTCATGTTCCATGCGAATCATACTGGCCGCTTCATCAATCAGATCAATGGCTTTGTCAGGCAGTTGGCGATCTGCAATATAACGGTGGGATAATTGTGCCGCCGCAATAATGGCAGGGTCAGTAATATCGACTTGGTGATGCACTTCGTATTTTTCTTTTAGCCCGCGTAAAATGGCAATGGTATCTTCTACGGAAGGTTCTTCTACCAGAACTTTTTGAAAGCGGCGTTCCAGTGCGGCATCTTTTTCAATGTATTGGCGGTATTCATCCAAAGTAGTGGCACCGACGCAATGTAATTCTCCGCGTGCTAACGCGGGTTTGAGCATATTACCTGCATCCATTGCGCCTTCGCCTTTTCCAGCGCCGACCATGGTATGTAATTCATCAATAAATAAGATGATTTGCCCTTCTTGCTTGGCTAAATCATTAAGCACCGCTTTTAGGCGTTCTTCAAATTCTCCGCGAAATTTTGCGCCTGCAATAAGAGAGGCCATATCTAAAGAAAGCAGTCGCTTGCCTTTTATGCCATCAGGGACTTCATTATTAATAATACGTTGCGCTAAGCCTTCGGCAATCGCGGTTTTACCTACGCCCGGTTCACCAATTAACACGGGGTTATTTTTGGTACGGCGTTGCAGCACTTGAATGGTACGGCGAATTTCATCATCACGACCAATAACGGGGTCGAGCTTGCCTTGTTCGGCACGCTCTGTTAAATCCAGTGTATATTTCTTCAGGGCATTGCGTTGTTCTTCGGCATTTTCATCGTGGACGTTTTCCCCGCCGCGTGTGGTTTTAATCGCTTGATTTATGCTTGAGGTATTAATGCCTGCTTGTTTCAGTAGGCTAGATAATTGCCCTTTACTTTCGCAGGCGGCCAGTAAAAACATTTCGCTGGCCACAAAGCTGTCATTATTTTTTTGTGCGAGTTGCTCACTAAAATTAAGTAATTTACCCAATTCATTAGAGATTTGTACGTCGCCATTAATACCAGAAACAGAAGGCATATTATTGAGTTCTTTATTCAATAATTCACGCAGTGCTGGCGCATTAACGCCTGATTGAGTCAAAAGTGGGGTAATGCTGCCGCCTGATTGATCCATCATGGCGAGTAGCAGGTGAGTACTTTCGATAAATTGATGTTCTTTTGCTAAGGCAAGGCTTTGGGCATCGTTAAGTGCGCTTTTAAATTTACTGGTGAGTTTTTCTGGATTCATTATTGGGTACCGATTAGAAAAATATGCATTAACTGGGTAGGTTTTTAGTCTGTGAAGACACTTAGATTAAGTGAGTGACCCCGCTTAATCTAACATAGTGATTCTTGGTCGTTTTTTCAAGTTGTGAGCTTTATTTGGTCGCTTAAAGTGAAAAAATCCTGAGAATTTTAAAAACACGCGCTTAAAAATAACAATAATCGTAGAAATCTGTGGGGTGATACAAGGCTTAGGTAGCGTCTCATTATTCACTGATGCTACGCAGAACAAGGAATAAGTAATACCTTCCTATTTTTAAGTCTTCTCCAATCAGACTTCCCAGCTCTTTGTTTTTAGCTCCTTCTCCCCCAGGAGAGGGCTTTAAAAACACTGCGTAACATCAGTTATTCAGATAAAAAGTCGTTATTCCCGAGGTCTTTTGATCGGGAATCCATGTTCAGTATGGATTCTTGCTAAAAACGTGCAGGAATGACAAATTTTGTATCGTTTAGAGGTCAGTGAATAATGAGATGTTACAAGGCGAAGACTTTACGCCAGGTGCGTAAAGTCTTCGTAAGCAGGAAAATAGACTATTCCTGCTGGAGGAGTTATCTTTTTAAGAGATAGTACAAGTATTTACAGCGTAAAGTCATCAGTTTATCATCCAACTTAACCACTTTACAGGTTTCAATGCGTGGGCTTGACGGTTGAATTTGTTTTTCAATTAATCCATCAACAATGTCATATTTTACTTTGACTTCCAGAAAGCCGTTGATACGCGAATCAAATCCAAAGGCAGACATGGTGCCATTTTTATGGAACACCCATTTATTCTTGAGTTTTTTATTATTGATTTTATGTAAGGCTGCGGTTTCTGCAAATACAGTCCATTCCCCTAAAATTTTAGAATTATCTTCTAAAGGAATGATGACATCTTTTGCATGGACGTTGCTGAAAGCGAAGGCCGCTGCAAGGGGTAATATTTTTAAAAATTTAGTCATAATAGAATCCTGTCGTAAATTAAATTGATTTGATTATAGCATGGGATATTTCATGCTTTATTTTTAAAATACTTGAGTGTATAGCGCAAAGCACTCAGGCTGAGTATTAAGCCTAAGAACAGGCTAAAGGCTAAACTTAGCCATGTGATAAGGTTATTTTTAATCGGATAGCTGTCGGGAGTGGTATCCGCTGTAAGACCTAAAATACTGCTTAAATCGCCAGTACCTTTGCCTACTTTAAGCTGTGCTTTCATGCCTTTTTCGGTATGTTGTGACACTTCACAATGTATGTAGTAGGTGTAATCACGTTTAGGGACAATAAACGAAGCTGTTTTTTGCCCTTTGCCATACAGTTCAATAGTAAACATACCTTTAGGATACATATAACCGGGAAGGCCATGAATCATAAATTGATGGCGTATATCGTCGGTATTAATAAAGGTGACATTCACACGGGCGCAGGGGGGGACTTGCCAGTCACGTTTATCATAGCTAAACATTTTTCCTGCAAAGTCTTGGGCAAATTGATGTCCCGCTTGAATGGTTAAATCCACGTCTTTGCTAATCGCTTGGCAGCCTTTGGGTAATACATCGGGATTATGATTCATAATCATCCCAGTATCATCCATTATCATACCGCCGTGGTTCATCGCGGAAAAAGCAGGGTTGCTGAGTAAGAGCAAGAGTAAAGTAAAATAGCGCATTTAATCGTCCTTTTTCAGTCCGTGATAAATAAATAGTATCAATCCCAATGCACTGCCGAGAAGTAAGCCAAACAGAATAATATGTAGATAATTAGGGCTAAAATTCCCCGCTTCTTGTTGTTTCCAGAGGGCTTGTTTTTTGGCGTAATAGCGGTTACTAAAGAACTCATCTAAGGCATCGCTACGCACTGTAGGCATTCCTGTTGCACTGAGCATACTTTCATACACCATCAGCGCGATATTCCCACCAGGACTCATACCGTCATTGGCGACACCTGTTTCAACGTGGTCATGAAATAGCCATACGCCTTCGCCGTAACTGTGTAAACCATCATTCACGGTTTGCAGTTTTAAATCCAAGCGTTGAGCCGAAGAGAGGTTAAAGACATCTCGTGTAATCTGAGCCGCAGGATTTTGTGTTACGCCATCGTAATCGGTAATCGTGGCTTTATGTCCGTGAATATGTACGGCAATGTCGCTGTGTTGGGTATTGGCTATGCGTAATTTAATCGTTTCATTGGGCTTAGCAATAATTAAGGCATCGCGCAGGGTATAAGGAAAAGAATGTCCATTGAGTAAGAAATAATTTTCATTGGATTCACTCATATTATAAACGCGGTGCATTTGCTTGGATATTTCCCGAATATCATTGGATTGCTGAATGGTTTGCGCGAGATTTTTATCAATAGATTGATAATGTAAATCGTATTCGCGATCATAATCCTCTTTAATCGCTACCGAAGGGTAACGCACATGCCCTGCACCGACATTAAAGGTTTGTACCCAGTTATTCGGGCGATTTTCTTCAACGACAAACATACCATTAAGCCCCATCATTAAGTGCTTATCGGTTTGTACATGGCAATGATAGAGCATGGTGCCTGCATGACGCGGCTGTAATTCGTAGGTGCGGGTTTTACCGGGCATAACCGCTTTTTCACCTGTGACAGGAACGCCATCATTATCCCCGCCTTTGGAGGTTTTAAACGCATGATCTACGCCATGAAAGTGTAAGGTATGCGGGAAATAATGGGTGTTTTCTAGCGTAATATAGACTTTATCGCCTTGTTCAATGCGAATGACAGGCGAAGGGGCGCGTAAAATCGCATTGGGTTTTTGTGAGCGAAAATTTTTCACGCTCATGCCGCGTAATTTAGGCGAGAAAGCCCACATACCTGGTTGAATACCCGGAGCAATTTCATAATTAGGGAAAACATTCGGGCTATCAGGCGTTGCGCCATTGAGTTCTAGGATTTCTAATTTAATATGAATAATATCGGGGTCGCCATCTCCGTCTAAATCGTCGCTTTTGATTAAGGCATCTTCTGCAATATGAGTATTCATTAGCGTTGGCATGGAAATATTATTCATACCTAAAACAAAGGCGGCAATATCGTAAGGATTATCGGGCTCGCATAAACGGGATTCTGCCATTGCTACGCCATCAATATTTTGGGCGTTGCGCCATTCGGGGTGCAAATCGACACAAGGCTTATCAATTTTTAAGGTTTGTTTAAAGCTGGGCGTTTGCCCTTTGGGCAAATCAATGCCTGCAGGGCGTTGAAAAAAATTAGGTTGTAGCCAAAAACTAAGCGCCAGTAACAGCAGTACAACGGGGATAAGGTAATAATAAAGACGTTTATGAGACATAGTTTAAATGAATAAGGTCATAGTGAGCGATGCCAGCGGTGCGAGATAAATTCAACGGCTTCTTGAATATTAAGGTCGCGTGTACCCCCGCCTGTGCGTAAATAGAATTTAGGGGTTTTATTATGGCTTAAAAAAACGGGACGAGGAGAGGCAAGGACAATTAAGCGACAGATGTGTTTATCATCTTCAGAGACATGAAATAATACTTTGATAAATTGCGCTAAATCTGCGCCTAAATGGCTGGCAATAGCGGTCATAATCGCTTGTTCAAAGCCATCTTGGTCTTGGCGTTTGAGCGTTTGATAATCTTTTTCTAAGCCAAGTAAGTCACCATTATCAGCGACCCCAATTAATAAGGTGCCTCCACGGCTACTGTTTAAAAAGCCAGAAAGGGTTTTAAGAATAACCGATTCAAGATTGCGATTGACGCGTTCTTGTTCTATATCCCAGCGGTAAGAGGATTTGAATTCCAGTGTATCATTTTCCCCTTGGGCAATTAAGGTGTGAATGTTGGTGGATAGTTCAGTACTTAATCGGTCAATGCGTTGCAGTCGGTGGTGTAGTAGTTCATAAATACACGCCATAACCAGACCAAAGACAGCGCCTATTTGCGCAAACAGGCTGCTTTTTTCAGGCGTTTTTCCAAGTAAGGATTGGCTGAGTTGGGTGTAGGTGTATTGTAAGGCGGCTCCGAATTGAGCTTGTATATCGGCTTCTACATCGTAAAAGAAGATAAAATCATAAAGAGGTCTAAAAATAAACAGACCTGTTAGAGCACCAATCAGTGCGGCGAAAAAATAGAGCTTAAATCGTTGCTGCCAAAGGGCGGCAATTAATAAAATAAAGCGTTTCATGGTTGTGTTAACCGCCCGTGCTATTCATGTGGCGCATAATGATGGGTTGCTCCTTTAAATCAAATTCATGTTTTTCGGGTTTAAGCTGCATGGCATCAATAATCGTTTGTTTAATACGAGTTTCATCGTTGGGAGATTGGCGCATAATGGCTTTTAAATCCACTGAATGCTCATTGCCTAAACACAGCAGTAATCGGCCTTCCGCTGTTACGCGTACACGGTTACAGGTACTACAGAAATTATGGCTATGGGGTGAAATAAAACCCACTTTGGTATTTGAGCCAGTAATTTGATAATAATCGGAAGGGCCTGCGGTAGTCTCGCTGATTTTGTCTAAAGAAAAATGCTGTTCTAAATCGTGCTTGATGGCATCACTGGAATAATAAGCCTCTGCGCGATCATGTGAGCTGATAACCCCCAGTGGCATTTCCTCAATAAAGCTAATATCAATGCCTTTATCTAAGGCAAATCGAACCAAGTCAATCACTTCATTGTCGTTACGGTTTTTGAGAATGACCGCATTGAGTTTGATGCGTTTAAAGCCCGTTTCTATGGCGGTTTCTATGCCGGCGAGTACGGTATGAATATCGCCTGTTCGGGTGAGTGTCTTAAATTTATCGGGATCTAAGGTATCCAAACTGATATTAAGCCGTGAGACATTGGCTTTTTTTAATGAGTCTGCGGCTTGAGTTAATTGTGAGCCATTAGTGGTCATCACTAATTCATTCAGTTGCGGTAACTGCCCAATTTGATGCAGTAAATCCAGTGCGCCGCGCCGAATCAGAGGCTCGCCGCCGGTAATGCGAATTTTTCCCACCCCTAACTCGGTAAAACATTTAGCGAGCAGGTGAATTTCTTCAAGACTTAGAATTTGTTCGCGCGGTAAAAAAGTCATTTCCTCCGCCATACAATACACGCATCGAAAGTCACAGCGGTCTGTGATAGAAAGGCGAACATAATCAACGGTTCGACCAAAGCGGTCGATAAGTAAAGGTGAGCAAGAGTCCATTAAAGTTTTCGCTAAATTTAATCAAGGTGACAGTTATAATGGGGACGATTTTAGCAGTTTTCATGCTTAACCTTCTAAACAATCTTTTATTTATGACATGGTATAAACAAATAGTATTTATCGGGCTACTGGCTTTTAGCTTTGGCAGTCAAGCCGCGGAAAAAACAATAATTCGCTTGGGTGTTTTAGCGTATGGCACGGTAAATTGGGAATTAACCGCTCTAAAACAGCAGGGCTTGTTAAGTACCAAGGAGTATCAGTTGCAGGTTATACCTATGGCGAATCCACAGGGCAGTAAGATTGCATTATTGTCGGGCGCGGTGGATATGATAGTAGCGGATTGGGTATGGGTGTCACGGCAGCGGGCGATGGGGAAGGATTATACTTTCTACCCTTATTCCAATACGACCGGTGCGCTGGTATTAGCAAAGAACAGTACTATTCACAGTTTAAAGGATTTAAAAGGTAAAAAGCTGGCGATTGCAGGAGGAGAATTAGATAAAAATTATATTTTGCTCAACGGTTTACTGCAAAAGCAAGGCTTGGATATTCCCATTGAAAAAATTTATGGTACGCCGCCGTTGTTGGCTCATCAATTAAAACAACAGCGAGTGGATGCGTTATTAACTTATTGGCATTATGCGGCACGCTTGGAAGCAGAAGGGCATCAGGTATTAATGACTGGCCGTAATATTGTGCAGCAATTAGGGGTGACGGAAAACGTGCCGAGTATTGGTTATGTGTTTTCGGATTCATGGGCGAAAGAACATACTCAAACTGTACAGGCCTTTTTAGCCAGCACACAGGCGGTTAAGAATGATTTATGTACGCAACAATCGGTATGGCAGGGAATTGCAGCGTTAACACGTGCCAGTACAGTGCAAGAGTCTAATTTATTACGTCAGCGATATTGTGCGGGGCGCGTTGTTGCATGGGGTGAAAAACAACAACGTGCGGCGGAAACAATTTATCAAGCTTTAAGAAAGGGTCGAGGGGCGCGATTAACAGGGAAGTCGGAGCATATTAGCTCAGGGACATTTTGGTAATTCACCTCAGCGCTTTCCAGAAGGATAGGGCTGGGGTGAATAAAATCTGGTATAGATTGATTCAGAAATTTAGACCGATTGAGTGCCAAGGTGTTGCATTTCAACCAGTGTTAAAGCTGTATTTTCAGCATACTTCTTTTTTGCCTCAAGAATTTCAGGAAGACATTTCACAAACACTTCGGACAATGCTGGATCGAAATGTTGCCCTGCCTCTTCTTTGATTAGGTTTATGGCCCTTTCAACTGGCCAAGCATTTTTATATGGGCGTTCAGTGGTTAAAGCATCAAAAACATCGGCTAGCGCAACAATGCGTCCTACTAAGGGAATATCTTCACCAGCCAATCCATTTGGATAGCCCTTTCCATTCCATTTTTCATGATGGGTAAGTGCAACAACACGAGCCATTTCCAATAGCTCTGAATCCTCATGCTCACCAATAATCGTGGCTCCAAACTCAGGATGTTTCATCATTAATGCCCACTCATCCTGATCGAGCTTTCCGGGTTTAAGCAGAATATTATCTGGAATACCTATTTTACCAATATCATGCATCGGAGCAGCATTAAGGAGCACATCTGCCTCCTTATCACTCATCCCAATTGCTTTGGCAATAATTCGTGAATAATGACTCATACGCATCACATGCATACCTGTTTCATTATCTTTAAATTCAGCAGCTCTACCCAATCTATGAATAATTTCAGAACGCGAGGCATCCAACTCGGCAGTTCGCTGTTTCACTTTATCTTCCAGCACTCGACTCTGGTCATATAGTGCAAGTTGAGCCTGTGTTCTAGCAAGAACAATGGGAGGACTTACCGGCTTGGTAATGTAATCAACAGCACCCAGTTCAAAGCCGAGCGTTTCATCATCAATTTCACTTTTTGCGGTGACAAATATCACTGGGATATTCTTAGTTCTCGGGTCATCTTTTAATTTCCGGCAAACTTCATAGCCATCCATCTCAGGCATCATGATATCAAGGAGAATTAGATCAGGTTGAGAAGAAAATGCACTTTTAAGTGCTTTAGCCCCACTGGTTGCAGCCTTAATTTTATAGCGATTTGAAAGTATTCCGCTTAACACATCAATGTTTGCTGGTGCATCATCAACCACCAAAATGGTCTGTTTATTACTGGGCTGGCTCATCTCTTCTACCTCTCTCTCTCTCTCTCTCTCTATTTATCAATTTTCTGGTGGTCTGTTTTCTCATCACTTTATCTTCAAACTTGCTTCTGAAAGTTCCGTAAAAATTTCTAAGGCTTCATCAAAGTCATATTCGCCTACTGCTAGTGACAATTTTTTTATAATGCTTGCATAGCGCCCCATACCTCTCATTTCCTCAAGCTTATCAACCACCCCCATAGAAGCCGTATCATCATCTTCTAATAGCAGTCGCAGGTCTTCAAGAACTTTCTTTAACTGTTCCTGATCTAGCACTTCATCCTTTGCAGAGTCGGCTTTGGGAGCAAGTGTATCCAGCACAGATAAGCCAGCGATGACTGGAGTTAAAGCCTTCATTACCTCTTCGAGAAGAAGTTCGATTTTATCTGCCGCTACGCCCTCTTTACAGGCTGATTCCAGAGAATACGCAGCTTCTTGAATTACTTTTGCACCAATATTTGCGGCAAGGCCTTTCAGGGTATGCGCAGTACGTGTAGCAGCGTCTGGATCATCATCTGACTGAGACTGATGAAATGCCGCCTCAAAACCGGCCTGACTCTCGCGGAATTTCACTAGCAACTTAAGATAGAGTTTTGTATTTCCCTGAGTAATGGTCAAGCCTATTGTGGTATCAATCCCATTAAGTTCGGGTATCTCTAGTTTCTTAGAAACTTCCCTTGTTGAATCTGAGGCTTCAGAGTCGGCTACTTGTGGATTACTCGGTGTAATCCATTTGGCCATGGTATGGAACATATCATAGACATTGATCGGCTTGGCAATGTGCTCATTCATACCCGCACTCATTGCCTTTTCACGATCTCCGGCCATTGCATTGGCAGTCATTGCTAAAATTGGAAGATCATGAAAACGTTCCTGCTCACGTAACCTGCCGGTTGCCTTATAACCATCCATGACTGGCATCTGACAATCCATCAGCACACCATCAAATGATTCTTTATCCAGAATATCCAAAGCTTCCTGACCGTTATTAGCCACTTCAACGGTGATGCCGTTGCTAACTAATAGCTCCAATGCCAGCTCCTGATTAATTTCATTATCTTCTACCAGCAATACTTTGGCACCCCGTAGTTTAGCAATGTCTTCCGCTGCCTCATCCTGACGGTTATGGCTACGATTCTCTGAGGTGATTTCACGGCCCATTGCGAGCATGATGGCATCTAAAAGACTAGAAGGTGTCACGGGTTTGCTCAGGAAGGAGGCAAAGTCCACCGCTCCATCTATCTCTGCAGCCTCTGCTGCTACCTCACGGCCATAGGCTGTCATCATAATGACCGTTGGTATTTCAGTTAAATGACTATTAGATTGAATGGCATGAGTGGTTTCAATACCATCCATGACCGGCATCTGCCAATCCATTAATACCAACTGATAGGGATCTTTTTCATTAGCCTCTTCTATCATTGATAATGCTATTTCACCCGATGATGCCTGATCAATACACAGACCAAAACGGTCTAACATGCTGGCAAGAATTTCCCGTGAAGAGGCATTGTCATCAACAACCAATACACGCAATGCACCTAAATCTGTTGCCAAAGAGCGACGCTTAGAGACTTCACCCTGTTGTTTACCAAGTACTATTGTAAACTGGAAGTTACTGCCGACTCCCGCTTCACTCTCAACCCACATTTCACCACTCATCAGTTCAGACAGCGTTTTAGAAATAGCCAGCCCTAATCCGGTACCACCATATTTCCGTGTAGTAGAGCTATCGGCCTGACTGAAGGATTTAAACAGCTTGCCCTGCTGCTCTGAGGTCATACCGATACCACTATCGCGTACTGAAAAGTGCAATTTGATTTCTTTATCACTTTGCTCCGCTACATTAACTGAGACGACTACCTCTCCACCAGGGGCGGTGAATTTCACGGCGTTATTACCAAGATTAACCAGAATCTGACCCAGACGAAGTGAATCACCGATCAGGGCTGTAGGCACCTCATGCGATATATCAAACATCAATTCAATGCCTTTCTCCTCTGCCTTGAGCCCTACAAGATTGGCAAGATTATCGAAGGTATCTTCCATGCGAAAGTCGATGACTTCCAAATACAGCTTACCTGCCTCAATCTTGGAAAAGTCGAGAATATCATTGATGATACCAAGTAAAGATTCCCCCGAGCGATGTACTTTCTCAATATAATTATGCTGTTTTTTATTTAGGTCAGTTTGTAATGCTAAGTGCGACATACCGATAATGGCATTCATCGGCGTGCGGATCTCATGACTCATATTGGCTAGGAAGTCGCTTTTGGCCTTGGTGGCCTCTTCAGCAATATCCTTGGCTTTGAGTATTTCCTGTTCCGCAGCCTTACGTTCGCTGATATCACGAACAATACCTGTGAACAAACATTCGCCATCCAGATTAAGTTCACTTACCGCTAGGTCTATATTGAAGGTTTCACCATTCTTACGCCGGCCAACCACTTCCCTTTGTTTGCCCACAACACGAGATTCATCGCGATCCAGATAGTATTTTAAATAACTATCATGTTCACTACGTGTTGGCTCAGGCATAAGCATTTTGATATTCTGACCTATGACTTCGGATTGTGTATAGCCAAACATCTTTTCAGCTGCCGGACTAAAGCTTTGAACAATGCCTCGACTGCTCATCACAATAATGCCATCAGCCGCGTTATCAATAATGGCACGAATACGTTGCTCACTTCCCATAAGTTCTTTCGTGCGCTCACTAACCTCATTCTCCAGATTATCATGAGCTTGCTTCAAAGCATAAGTGTTACTACGCCCCAACCAGACAAACAATCCCACCAGTAACAGCGATATTAAAATAGTTACTGACAGTACGAGGAAGATGGTAAAACGGATATCCTGAAATACCTGCATAGCATCATCGACATCAACCTCGGTTGCCATACCTATACCAAGATTTTCATCCCACAACCATGCTCCCATCACAGAAACACCACGGTAATCCCTATATCCATCCAGATTACTGCCAGAATTTCCGGAAATAGCATTCGCGGCCATCAGTGTGAATGCTATCGCCTTGATGTTCGTAGGTTGCACATAACCTTCGAGTAGATTCCCTCCAGGATCGTGTGCGTATATATTTAACGCGCTATTTTTACTGTTTTCAATAAGCCCTATTTCTCTTAATTGAGTATCGAAACGACTGCTGGAAATGATTAAACCATTCTTATCAATGGCGTAGGTTTCCCCTGAATCACCGAAGCGTCCCATCTGGGTGAAGCGTGAAAAACTTTTGCTTGGATCTAGGCGAATACTCAGTGCAGCAATGACTTTATCTGCGTTATTCTTAATAGGTGCCAAAAAGAACATAGTTGGCTGGGCTACCACGCTGTTGCCTTTATCATCTTTTAAAGAGACATCGGAAACAATCGGTGGAATCAGAACTGTTTCACCCTGTAGAACCCTATCGAAAAGATCACGTCGTTGTTTCGCTATCAGATTGATGGTGCCGATATTTGTATCCCGACGGGAAGCGATAGAAATACCATCTGGGGCGATAATGAAAAATCCCTGCTGCTCGATTTCTTTCATTTCATTTGCAAGATGTTTTCTAAGCTGCGCAAGTGCACTGCTTTGTAGTAGCTTATTCCTACTGCGTGGGAGCGCCAGCAAATCTTCAGTCAGGCCATCTAGCTTGGGGCTGAAAGATATTCTATTAATTTTTTTAAAATTATTATCTGCCCAAACATTAACAATCTCATGTGAAGTATTGAGCATAGCCTGTAACCCATCACCAATTTTTTTACGTTCAAGCTTTTCAGCATCTTTTATGGCAAACCAGGTGACCGCAATGACGATAAGTAATGATAGTATTATAATGACAGAAACGACTCTTTTTTCTATAGAAAATGTCTTTGGATTTGATTCTGTATCAGTTGTCCGATCATACTGTATGCGTAACCAAAAGAAGCTGAAAACAACCGAAATTAATATGCCTACCATCAATACCCATGACCAAATCATTAGCTTGGACTGCTCAGCTCTTTTCACTTCAATCTCGTTATTAATACGAGCTTCTAGCATTTGAGTTAAATGATTTAATGGCAGCATGATCTCTGCCTTAATATGATGATAATCAAGATTATGCAGTATCTTCTGTGCAAGCTTTTGATCAGGTTTACCAATTCGAGTTAGCTCTCCATTTTCATCATGGAAATAACCTTCTATTGCCGCGATAGCGACTTTTTCTTTTTCAGCCAATTGATTAGATAATTGTTCTGCCTCTTTTAATTTATTCAATTCAGACTCTGTAAAACCAGCTTGTTTCATCATTGTTATAAGTGAAACAGGCTCGCCAACTTTAATCTGCTCAAGCTTGTTGTTATCCGGGGTAATAAAATCCCAGAAGATGCCATCATAGCCTTCCGGACGAGGTGATACTCCATTGCGAATATCTAGTATCTGTTGAAAATAAACCTTATATAGAGGCTCACCAGTGACGCTGTAAGTGCGTACCATGCGAGTAAGATCATCCGAACTCTGACGCAGTTCATCGGCAAGTTTTAAAGAGCGATATTTACGTTCCGAAAGATCTTCAGTCTCTTGGTTAATTTGCTCGATCTGGTTGATAACTTGAAACATGCCAAGCATCATTGCGAATGGAATCGCAACAGCTAAAACCCATAAGTGTCGTATCGTCATTTAACCTGTTCCTTTAAACTTACCTATTCTTAACTAAAATTAAAAATAGAATTAAATCTGTGCTTCATTCTAGCGAGTTTCGTTTCGATGATTTGAAACCAGAGCTTGCTAGTCCACAACCTTAAGCGGGCG